>JGI24158J21664_10004356_pt1 | contig 18209 bp, 10 predicted proteins | sample Ectturendosymbi3_FD_21664 | JGI IMG/M metagenome (IMG submission 21664)
GGGGCGTGTATAATTGCCTCTAGTGTGCTGAAGTTACGCAAGTGTCTTACTTTGTTTTATATATGAGCTCGCCATGTCTTGTGGGCCTTGCGGCTGATGTCAACAAAACTGTCAAACTGTCAAAACTGTTGACTTGTAGGTAATTTACAAAGGTCAGTTGGCCTCTTCCAGCTAAGTGTCCCCTCTAGTTCAAACCTCTAGTTATGTCACTGATTTGTGGACTGCACGAACATCTAATTAAACAATTAATGTAATTATTTTCCAGTGCTTGATCCTNAGATTAGTAATTTTGTTTATTGCATTCATTAATATCATATGTTGTCTGAAAATGTACTTACATCAAACCATGCAAATTGGGTTTGTTTTTGTTCTGAAGATGTTTCAATATAAATGTAGTCGTAATCGAATGCATTGTGATTTTGTTTATTTTTAATCGTAATCAAAGAGGTGGCAAGTAATCGTAATCGATTACATTTGTGCTGTAATCACCCCATGTGTGCCAGTGCACCTTATTGCCAGCAAAATACGGTCTGTTTGTCAGTATTTCAAAAGTATTTTTTTTAAAAACATCAAGAAATAAAAGAGCAAGAAGATGAATAAAGACATCTAATTATTTTACATCTAAACTCTCATTCATTAACACCCAATTTCTTGAAGAATAACAAACAAGCTTGAAGGAAAATAAAAAAACATACTTTATGAAAAACAAAAAAACTTACTCTTTATAGATTAAAAATTATTTTTCCACACTCACTCATAAAAGATGTTTGCTAAAGTTCTCAACCACCCATGTGATAACATCAAGGGGTGCGAGTAGTGGAGCCAACACTTGTAATAACTTTTTGGCTTTATGTAAAAAAGTGGCTTTTTGGCCACATCTTTTGAACCAGAAACGTTAGATGGCCAGTAAAAGTCTCTAAAAACTCCTATTATAGCCTGGTTCCCAATAAAAACTTGGGTCAAAATTAGGCTTTTGACATTGGCACCCAGGGTCCACTAACCTGAGGTCCATTCCATTTCAAATCAACCAAAAAAAAAGACAATTCTAAACCTTACCCTTTTAGAAATTAATGAAATTCGGCATACATGTTAGTTTTGTGCCCCAAACCTCAAATCTAAAATTTTTCGTTGATTGGATGATTGGTTTCCAAGATACGGGGGGTTAATTTTTTGAAAATTTAAAGAAAATAAGGGGGGGCACCCAGCTTCAAAACCTCATCTTTTGAACTAGTGGTCCAATCTGGAAAAGTAAGGTATCTTTGAAAAGGAGGAAAAAGCCAGGAATTCAAATCTGACATAATTTTTGTGATTTGGGCAAATTTTGGGGTGATGACCTTTTGACCTATATTTTGACCTTGAAATTGACCCCGTGGATCATATTAAAAAATGCTGATGACCATCGGATATCAAAGCCCTATTAACCCCCCATATCTTGGAAACCAATCATCCGATCAACGAAAAATTTTAGATTTGAGGTTTAGGGGCCAAAACCAACATGATGCCGAAAGGTTTGTTTGCAAAGGGTTTTGTTTCAGGGTTTGTTTGCAACTTCACTAGTCTAGTCCATCCAAATGAAAAAGGTCCACAGGAAAACTCTTAAAAATGATGTCCTCGAATGAAAAACCAATGTCCTGTGAAAATGCATTGAAGCTTCGTCTGCTGCTCACCTGTCTGACCCAGATACTCATCTTGTGTACAAGTTCATCAATGTTTGGGGTAAAGCAAGGTCTGAGCTGAGGAAACCCTTGGAATTGAATGAAGGTGTTCAACAGTAACATGACTCCTCCTGTGTGATGTTTTTTTTAACTTTATCAAAGATACAGGTATGTGCTGCCAAACATTGAGAGTGTTTGAGCATCTTGGGCATTGTGTCAGGAATGAAGCGTGCAAACTCAAGCAGTGCCCACAGAATCGTATTTTGCCTTCATTGTGTCACTACATTGGAGCTTAATCAGTTCCATTTGTGTGTGTGAGGGTGCGCTCTCCACAACTGATTTTTTTCAATCATAGACCAAATTTTTTTGGAATGACTGAAAAATTTAAGTCAATTCAGTCATGATATCCAAAAAGGTAGGCTAGTGAATATTGCAATGGCAGGTTTTGATACTATTACAAGGCAATTGACTGAAATGTCTCATCAAAAAAAGCAGGGAATCCACAACAACTGCAAATGGATTGCTATGCAGCTGGGACCTGCTTTTTTGCGCTTTGGAAAATCAGTGTTTGAAGTCAGCTCCTAGTAGGCTGAGTTTTTCTGCAAACTTTTCACCGTGGAAACAGCGGTAGAGACTTGTTCTGTCATGTTCTTGTAGCAGGGGAAATGGCTCAACTTTCTTTGTTGCACCCGCATGTGCATCTTCCACAGGCTCAGCTTAGTAGTAAATGTCCTCACTCCAGCATACATGTCAGAGATGATACGCCACCCAACCCTGTGGCTGCAGGTTCTGTCAATTGATGCAGCAAGAGATGTCGCACAGAAATGCCACTTCACACAGGAACTTCTGTCTTGAAGTTCTAGAGTGTCTTTCTTTTGTTGTCCATGAACTGACAAATCTTCTCAGGCAACTCAAAAAATCTTTTTAGCAACTTTCCTTGGCTGAGCCAGTGTACCTCTGTGTGATAGGGCAAGTCACCATATGCTGAATTGAACTCATCCAGAAATGTTTTAAACTGCCAATAATATAAACCTCTGGCTCTAATGAAGTCAACTGATCACGTTATCATGCCCATTATATGTTTCATTTTCTAGGCTTTGCCACACAATGACTCCTGATGTATAATGCATTGATAAGCTGGTAGCTTACATGTAACGCTCTCCTGCATTTTTTCCAGGGCCTTGTCACCAATTAACTTCTGTGCCCACACATCGTGAGTGATACATCTGTTGTCAATCCCACAAGCAGGGGCAGGGCGCACAGAAGTTTGGTGATGCCTGGGGCAACTGCCTGATTGGATGCCCCCCCTACCAAGTTCTAGTATTGAGCAGTGGCATAATCCCAAAAACTCTTCTCTTATGCACAGGTTTGAATTGACCCCAAAGATGAAAATTGATACCTGGCAATAACAGACGTTTCAGCACGTTCATCAACACCAAGAGAGTATGTATGTGTGAATATTTCCCTTTGTCACAAACTGATCCTTTAGATTGGTGGAAAGGTGCTGTATAATTTCAGTGACAATGTTTCTATGGTCAGGCTCACATTGAAAACAGTTGCCTTTTTTCTGGGAGCATAGCATCATAAACTTTTAACATGCAGTGTTTTACAAACTCTGTCTAAGGGACAGGCTGATCTTGCAACCTCTTCTGCCACAATAAAGCTGGCCTTGGCAACAAGCTCACTTTGTGTTTTGACTTTGGTGAACATAGCCTGTTGGGACTTGAGATTTATTTTTAATTCTTCTACCTTCTGTAGCTTTTGTTCCATGTCCATATTCTTGCAATTTTGTTTGTCTCTGTGTTTCAAAGATCTTTCATAGTGCCTTGTTACGTTATATTCATTACTTTACCTCTGTGAACATGTACTCTGCCTTCCATCTGGCTTGAAATCCTGTTTTCAAAGTCCATCTTTTATTTAGTCATATTTGGGGAAAGAGGTGGCTGAAACATGACCGCAATAGTTATGCTTTTACTTCTGTAGAATGAAAAGTGCATATGCACTTGCAGTTTGGAGCTTGTAGTATTATGGTGGTGTGTGCAATTATGTGTGCAGGGCTGCAGGCCAATTGTAATAATAATTAAAGATTGTCCCATGGGCCAAGAATAATTCATTCATGGGCCTGATTTGGCCTGCACACTTTGTGTTTGACAACACATACACTTTATGGAATGCAAAGCCACTTTTGTGACTCCGACTTTGTCTAGTCATAACTTGCCGACTGATAGAGATAACTGATAGTGATAGATAACAAAACAAATAATCAAACCCTCTAAAGTCTCCTAGCTTTGATTTTTAATTTTCTGAACAGTTTTGGGTTTGAACTTTTTGTGGGTAAGTGTGGTGCTATGGGGTGATCCCCATGACGTCATCAGGACCTGAGAAAAACTTTTAAGTGGCAATTTACTTGTTGTTTCTTTTGAATAAAACTAGGTGAAAATCTGTGTCTTTAGAGCCCTTGATTGGCCATGTAGCATTAGTGGCCAAAAACGATTATTAATTAATACCCTGGAATATCCCTCAGGGATTAATTATTGTTTTTGGCCATAATTTGCCAACCACTAATGCTAGATGGCAACAACACTGCATGAGATATCAGAATGGTATACCAGTAAGAAAGGTTTGAAACTACGACTATTTCCACGAACTATTGAGCACCAAGCAAACCTACAAATTTTGCATTCCATTGATTATTATAAGCACACGTATATTTGTCAAAAACAACACTGGAGTTTTATGATGCATCTTGGTTAAAACAATCACCAATCTGCAAAATTAAAAAATAACTCCCAAAGCTTTAACAATAACACACATTTTCACAAGTTTGATGAACTCTTCTTAATTTAAGCTTTTTCATAATGTTCGCAACCATAGAACAACCAACCTAGTGGCATTTATATACTACCATAGCTTAACAGTTAACACCAAACTTTTATTGTTTTTCAAAATAACTGTTTTACCTGGACAAAGCTTGTATCAAAAAACAATTACTACACATTGCCTAACAAATAAAGCCTATGAGTAGCACATGCCTTAAGCCAATGCAAAACAATCTTAAATTAATGTACAACAATGTCACACTTCAAACTCTTGCTTTTATGCAGGTCACAGAAAATCATTATCATTCACAACAACAGAACAAACTGCAGCAAAATTTTGTTTGGATATTGCTGGCAGTAACACAAAATTAATCGCTGCACCAGGATATGCATGCATCACTGAACTTAACATGCAACATGGCACAAAATACCAAGCATGCAGTAAAGTAATGAATGACAGATGCACTCATATTTACCAGCACAAGAAATCCATAGTCTGTCTTCAGTGGTTATGCACATGAACAATCCAGGTCTAAAGCCATTTAAAAAAGATCACCTATACAAACATCCCAAACTTTGGCAACAGCCTAAAAATTTTTGCAGGTCTTCACAAGTGAATACAAAGCAGCCACATACAAGGCAGGAAAGTTACAGATATTCACCACACACAAGTTTTCAATGGTCTATTCAGAAATCAAAACAGTATTGCACAAGACGTACACTGCAAAAAGTTCAACACTGAAAAATTGACAGCAAAAAAAGGTATATTTCATTGACTGGTGTGTCTGAAATATTGCTGGATAAACTACAAACTTGTGACAGCTGGTGGCTAGCCAAGTTGAAACTGATTAAAATATTGAAATTGATGTGTAATCATACATTTATTCAGCTAGTCAAAATAGGTTCAGTAATCCACTATTTCACTTTCAACAAATAATAGTAATTTCACGTGCACAAGCTTTTTTAGATCTTGATGAACAGCTTTTTATGCATTTACCAGAAAAATCTTACCAATAAAAGCTACTCAGAATCAAAATTTGGCAGGTAGAAATAAAAAAAAACAGATGTCAGATTGCAAAAGATATACATGAGAAACAGGTTAACATGAACAGAAAAAAATCATGTTTTGGCTATATACGCCATATTATCAGAACAAAACTGGCTTAATTGAAAACATTTCAACTTGAATGAGAGTAATTACACTTATCATTCAAGCAACCACAAATCTGTTACAACTCCAACATTTACTTAATTATTTACTTTGCTAGCATGTAAACAAGCAATCCACAAATCCCATTGTAAACAAACCATTTGATTTTAAAGAATATGAAGTATTACTTTCAAAACAAAACTTTTTCAATAGTTGGGTTTGTATCACCATGCAAAATGGCTTATAGCATAATTCATGCGTAAATGAATATCAATGGAAAAAAGGCTACCCTTCCAAATGAATGGTGGCAAAGAGCATATTATTCATTACCTTGTCTATCCTTACATGCCAAGGTGGCTAGCACAAAATTTGAAAATTTTATAGCATAAAAATTAATTTAAAGCTTTCATAACAGCCATATGAAAACATGACATTTCCATCAATAATAATGATTCACGAACAAACTACGCACAGAGTGTAACATTTGCAACAAGCTGAGTTCAACCAAACACTTTAAACATAAATGAAATTAGTAACATCATTTCAAAAATGTTTACCTATGCTAATAAATTATGATTTGAATAGTAACCATTAACACCTCAGCTGCCAGGCGATTTCAGCCAATATCAGGAATAAATCAAGCATAACCCAAGTGTCTTAGCAATAGCATAACTCCTCAGCAGATTGCACTAGAGAGCTGTTCAAGCCCTCAAAAGACTCGGCAAGTCTGTGACAAAAAAACATTTTTTTTTTGGTTTTGGGTTTTGGATTTTTTAGAGCGATGTCATAAGTGAGTAGCTTTAGGCTTTTTTGGCCTACTTCATCTGACCCTAGACCCAAACCACTAGATGGTATTTCGCTCAAGTTTTTATTGGAAACTAGTCTAAAATCTGAGTCTGTTGATATTTTGGATGATTTGCTAGGGCTTTGGGTTCAAAAGTACCAAACACAACAAAATAATTAATCAATCCAAAAATTAGATAATTACTTAGTTTGTTTATTTTAGATCATAACTTTTGATCCAGAAATGCCAGAAAGTTGATCAAGGGTTTAAAAGACTCAGATTCTAGCCTGGTCTCCAATGTAAACTTCGCGAAATACTTCCATCTAATGGAGTGGTTCTCAACCTGGGGTTTGCAAATCCCCAGAAATATACGGGAAGATTTCCAGGGGTACTTGGATGGCAGTGAGTTTTCATGAATTGCTGTTTTTAATATCTTATACTAAAGGAAAATGCGTGCCCATTGAAAACACCGCATAGATTTTGCCTGATCTTGCGTTGTGATGCAACAATGTGAAATCCACAGCTTTGCCAGTTAACCTTGGGGTTCAGTTTGATTGTTTCATGACTCAGGGTTACTTAACACTTAGGCATCCGGCCACTTTTAGGAATTCTTGCCCCAAAACAACCGGATCGCACATGGGTTTGCACGTGCATAACCTGAGCACCGAAAGTGGGAGAGAGCTGTTCAAAGGCTCAAAAGATGCAGCAAGTCTTCTAGTCTGCATATGAAAAAAAGTTTTTGGTTGGGGGAGCTGATTTTTTGTGAGTGACGTCATAAGTGGAGGACTTTCACGCCACCTTGGCCCACTTCACCTGGCCCTGAGCGAAAACCGTTAGATGGTAGTATTTCACTGAAGTTTTTATTAGAAACTAGGCTACAATCTGAGTCTTTTGATATTTTGGATGACTTGGTGGGGTTTTGGGTTCGAAAGTTATGATCTAAAGTAAACAAAATATTTGATTAATTAGATAATTAATTAATTTGTTTATTTTAGATCATAACTTTTGAACCAGAAACACTAGAAAGTCGATCAAAGGCTCAAAAGACTTAGACTCGAGCCTAGTTTCCAATGTAAACTTCAGCAAAATACTTTGGCCTAGCGGTTGGGCCCTAGACCAAGCATCATGAGCCAAAATGACCCCAGAACTACTTTACTTATGATGTAACTCACAAAAAATCCACAAACCCCAACCAAAAATTTTTTTCTCGAGTGCAGACTAGAAGACTGGCCGATCTGTTTGAGCCCTTGAACAGCTCTCTAGCGCAATTGGTGGAGGAGCTATGGTGTTGGTAAGGCAACTGCTGGTTTTAGGCCAAAATCCAAGTACGAAATATTTGTAGACCGGCTCTTGAACCGGCTAGAGAACCCCTCATCTAGCGGTTGGGCCATAGGCCAAGTGACAAGAGCCAAAATTGCCAAAAACCTACCTCACTTACGATGTCACTCACAAAAAAAACAAAACCCAAAAACAAAAAAATTTTTTAATTGACGACTCGAAGACTTGCTGAGTCTTTTGAGGGCTTGAACAGCTCTAGCACAATCAGCTGAGGAGTTATGCTGTTGCTAAGACACATGATTTATGCCTGATTTCCAAGTACGATATATTCGTACGCCGGCAGTGAAGGTGTTAAACAAGGATGTTTGCAAACACAACAAGCTCGAATATTATTTCCCACTGGGTTAAGTGCTGATACTCAGGTTATAAACACTGTATTGCAATGTGCCTAATATCTTTATTTTCAGTCTTGTTATTGCGATTAAAACAAATGACATTGATTATGATTCATGCAAACATAAGAGTTTATATAATTTGGTTTTAGCGCCATTCTGATTTCAACGCATTTGTTAATACTGTAAAAAAGTAGGACTTTAAAATAAACAATAAACATCCAGTTTGGATATCGGCATTGCTTGATAGAGAGGTGTTTTTGCACATACACAATGAATCAAACAAGGCCCAACTGGAAATATGTTTTGCACTGTGAATCTATCCAATATAACATGTACCTACCTGAGAGAAGCTATTCTACTTTCCACAAGATTGTTATGCTAAGCATGTTAGGTGGTACAGTTAACAAGCATGTTAGGTGGTACAGTTGGTTGAGCACATACTAGGATTATATGAAAGACTTGAAAAGTTAGTTGTAGCCTGTCCAGCCTTTTGTTCAACATTTATAAGTGGGTTCAAAGAAAAGGTTCACATGTGGTGCTGCTATTGACTTGCCACCAATGTAGCATTCACTAGAACAACATGGCCCCAGCATTACCAAGCAGCTGTGGGCACTGCAGACCCTTGTTGTGCTCCAAAAAGAGACAAAAAGCAAGGAGAATGAAATTGAACATGAATATTCATTCTATTTTATGCTTTTACTGACATTGTGCTTCAAACAAGACTAGTTTCTCTTATTTTTATTTTTAGAGTAGATAGACTCAGATGAGCATTGCTTTTAAACTCTATGAATCCACCTTGATAGACCACATTACACCCGCGATTGAGAATACTAGCGAAGTTAAAATGCATGAATAAATTTAATATAATAAGCGAGATTCAGCAAATATATTTTGGAAAAAACAAAAAATGCTTCTGAAATTTATTAATGATTGAATTGGCACTTGAAAAATGGGAGGGTTTCTCAGCATATCCATTCCACTCAACATGCACCCAGTAAAGGTCAATAAAAATGTATATAAGCTAGTTATTAGGTCAAAACTGTATTTCAATACATTTCACCACAAGTTTGAAACCACAGCAAATTAGCTTCAACTTGTACCACCTTAGTGTTCTGCATCCAGGGCTGCAGAGCCAGAGTCCAAAGCACCGGAGCTGTACATTTTGCCCGGAGCTCAGATTAAAAATCAAGAGCTGGAGCTCAGTTTCAAATTTAGGACCAGAGCTAGTGCTATGGCCATTTGACAGGTAGCTCCAGCTCTGGGTCCCATCCTAGATACAAACGGTTTTGCCAAATTGACTGTCTTTACCTAAAACAGTGCTCTTGACAGAATACTAAATATGATTTTTACATGTTGTGACACAGGACTGCAACAATGGATCTGCGAGACTTTGGTGTTTCCTTTGTTTAATCATTGCTAAGACTGTGGCTTCGTAGTTGGACAGGTGTGGCATTACTTGTAAAAGTAAGAAAAAGACTACCACAGCGTCTTACTTTCCAGTCAGAATGATCACACCAGGTATGTAATAGTGTAGCGATCTAAAATGAACTAGACTATAATGATTAGGTATGTACAGTAATATCCATACCTGTTGTAGTTGTACAATCATGTTGTTAGCAGGAAGTACAGTATGGTTCAGATATGATAACATTGCAGACTTAAAGCATGAAATGCATAGCATGCTCCATTGTAAAGTAGAAATTTTTATTAGAAACAATTAGGCTTACTAACAAGGTCTACTTGATTACTGGCAAAGTTGACGGTTACTAGCAGCAGCATAACATGAAAGCGATAACTAATTGGTAGTGAACTAATATGGCAGTACATTTTCAGGAGGGCATAAGAATGCAACGTGAGCAAATGTGAACTTTTCTTGATATATTCATTTTTGGAAAACTTTTTTTTCAGCACAGTAACCAGTCTTAATTTCTCCTAAGCTTTGCAGGTTAAACTCTGCTTTAGTTTTTACAGGTTTTGCATATTAAGCATGGAATGGGACAGTTTGGTGACGCTGTTTTGGCAGTAAATCAGTTAATAAGGCATGACACTTTTAATGGGAACACATTTATATACTTTTTTTAAAAGTTTTGGGTCTAGCTTTGGGGTTTGGATTTAGGGTAAGCAAACATCGTTTGTAGTCTAACCTTTCAAGTATTGCAAAAACATACTTTTTTTCCTACAAAACGCTTGTGACCACCATTGCCAAAATGGTGTCGTCGAACTGTCCTAGACTGTATTAAGCATTGTGTTTTGAGAATGAATGCCAGCACAAAATGCATCCATCTGCAGATTCAAATAAATTTACATCTATTTGACTGGAACCCATAAAAATTACAGACAGGACCAGGTTTTTCAGCTGAAATTAACTTTGACAAACATATATATTACAATAAAAATGATCATAGCAAGGTTAACTACACACTTCCAAATTTGGCAGCTTATTACAAAGCTTTGAAAACACAGTTAGTAAGCTATAAAAATGATTTTTGCTGCTATAGGATCACAACACAATTGAAAGCTCCAAGCTTACTGTAAGCTTTTGAGGTATCAGCTGACTAGGCTCTGCTTTCACCTTTTGCGATGATTCAAACTTGCACATATCTGTATTCAAGTAAGTGCTCTCCACATGTGTAATAACCAGATAGATTCCTTGCTTATCTCACATGTGGAGAGTAGTTACTTGCTATAAGATCAACTATGATTTACAAATGTTATGCCACCCAATACCTTTGGCACTTAAACCCTTGCAGGTCAGAATTTTTGCACATTTTTATAGTTCAAGCTATGGTTGATACAAATAAGACAACTAATATAAGGGAACCCTTAGTAATGTAATAAAAGGTGGAATTAGAAAAATCTGTATGTATGTAAATTTATGTTTAGCAATGTAACACTTGTAATAAGGCTGGGATTAGGTTTTCTTGTGGAGAACTATTACACATATAACCTCATAAATTTCACCACATGGTCAAATGTCCTAAACTAATCTTTGTTTATGTCGTCTTAAACAACTTGTTATGTACTTTCATATATGTTAATGCCAGATGGTGAATGAAAGCATAATCATACAATGGGGTCTTCACCACACTTTATCAAAAATTATGTTACCCTATATTATAAGCGCAGCTATCTCACAAACACTGCACCTACTAGAATCAAAGCTTTCTTTTATTTCCTGTAAAACCTATCATGAAAATGTGGTGCAGTAACAAAAATGTCCATATATCTTTTCAATATACCCAACTAACAGGAAGCCATTGATGCTGTGAGTTCACAATTTCCAAATGGTCATACAAAGCATGACAAGTCTCTCTAACAGAAGTATAAGAAATGACAGAATTCACCATGAAGGAGTATTTTGAGATTTCAAAGTCATGGCTGTCACAACCACTTGGTTTCTCTGCTACATCTACTAAAACCACATATGGCATAAACTCAGAATTCATTAAAAACTTCAGCCTTTTTGCTGCCATACTTTTTATGCACACTTTTGTAGACTTCATAACATTTCGAATAGAATCATATTTCGTTCCAAAAATTTCTTCATTTTGTTTGTCATAATCCAAATATAGATTTTCCTTTATGTCAGATTCTACTTCATTTCTTGATTCACAACAGTATAGTTTATTGTGTTGCATTTTCTGATCTGTGGTATGGATCAGGGCAGCTTTGTATTGATCCTCAAACAAAATACTCATCTGAAGCATTATCTCAAATGCAAGTGTCTGGTCTCTGCAAAGCAATACCACAACTTTTCTGACAAAAGCTGGCATCAGTGCTACTTCCTCATATGCATGGTAGTCAGAGTCCAGTTTTGCACAATCAACAATATTATACATCATACGAAGTGATTTGAGTTGTTGGCATAATAACTTACTTTTCCAAACAGAGCGACATTCTTGTAACTGCAAGCTGGGAATAAGACCAGCACAATCAAGTGATTCTCCCTTTTCGTTTACATGCCTTGCTTGCCACCACAGTAAATCCATGCAATCCACTACCTGCAGTATGTCTCCTTCTTTGAAAGACAAGCCAGCATCCAAACTAGGAATCAAAGGATCATTCAGAGCATTGTAACTGCAGTTACATTTGACAAACATTACATGTACTGCTGAGGGTGGTTTGTAGCTGGGAACAACCTTGAGCACATAAGCCCCATCTTTACGCATATGCTTTTTTAGAAGTTCAGGTTGCCCTCTCACATCCTGTCCATTCACCTCTTTAATTATGTCTCCAACAGAGAGTAGACCTTGTTTGTGTATCAAGCCACCATGGAAAATTCTGGTCACAACTACATCTTCATTTTTAGTAGCTACAGACAGGCCAAGATTTTCTCCACAGCGCTTGGTAAGACCAACCATTCGAATAGCACTTTTCCAATTGACAGGTTGCTGCAGTTCTGGTTTGTATGGAGTGTAACTGTCCCGTTCCACATATTGCATGGCAATAACATCATGAGCATGTAACAATGATGTCATGTAAGGACTTCTTAAAATATTTGATAATTCCTTCACTGTACTATCCTTCATTTCATGAACATCATGAAAAATATGGTTAACAATGTCACTTACATCTTTTCTCTTAGGAAGAACAGCTTTCTTCTCTAAAGTTTCATGAGCTTTGACCAATGATTTTAGAATAGGGTATTCTTCCACGCATTTTGAGAATGTCACATCATTAGACTCAGATTCTGGAAGCTTTATTAACGTATCCAAAATTGAGTGCATAGATTTGATTGGTTTGTCTTGTGGCATTTGAACTTTGCCAATACATGTCAAACATACATACCTAATAGTAATACTACGCTAAAAATTTTTACACAAATGTGAACTTATGTCATGAATGTCATACACATTGTCAATGTTTTAATAAAGTTAAAATACATTGCAGTGATAACGTTTTAAGAAAACAATGCATAAACATAGCTAGGGATGCATATAATGGAAAATCAAATCCTATGGATTTGAATCCAAAAATGAGTTTTTTTCAACATTTAAATTCAAAATGAAGTTGGATAAATGTGAAAAAATGCAACATTGGCAAAACAAATGGTTTCAAAAAGTTTCGCAGTTGCAATAAATTTTGCAGTGGCACTTTTTGTGCTCTTGAGTAAGAGAAAGAAACACTCAACAAGCTCACTGGCACTGCGTAGTGACGCAGTGAGCTAATTGACAGGTTGTGTAATCTTTGATTAGCGTTCTAAACCTCTGCGCGATCAGCTTTTTTTGCTCCTGTTTTTTCCAATTTATCAGATTTCATTTACTGGTGTCATTCATTTTTGAACAAAGTATTCAAAAACCAAACAGTCGATGATATGCTAGTATTGATAAGTAACAAGTTATTCCGGAATAGGATTCACTATTGTGGATTTGTAATAAAGATTCCAGAACTTTTTTTTCAGTTATTTTCTAGTCACAGACTGAAATTTTTTGAAATAATGAGAAAAAATAAGTATATCAGCCATAACATCTGAAAATATAGGTTAATGACCAATGTTATGATGAGTTTTAATACAACTGTGAGCAAATGACGAAATGTCTCAGCAAAAAATTGACCAAAATGCCTTGGCGAAAAAAAACAGTTCCGCAATATTCCGGAACCTGTAAATGTTCCGTAATGCACATCCTTAAACATACCCATACACTATTGGTTGGTCACATAGATAATGCACATCCTTAAACATACCCATACACTATTGGACTAACCAAACCTTCTTTGTCTACATCTTTTTACCACTACTATGCATACAATGAAGGTAGTGGCTACAGATCTGCTTGGAATAACATGGTTCAAATAGAAGGCTGAGTTTGTCACTCAAGCAGCAGCAACATCATAGCATAACAGATACATTTAAGGTCTGCTGTGCCAATGGCTTTCGGTTCGACTCCCACCTTAATGACATTTGTCTTGGTATTAGTATTACTTTAGCTTTACCGTTTAGATTTGGACTTTAGGTTTAGGGGTGAGGTTTAGAATTTAGGTCTAGGGTTTAGGTTTAAGGTTTCAAAGTAAAAGTTCAGGTTTAAGGGTTATGTTAAAGATGATAGGGTTTTGGTCTTATGTTTAGTACGTTTCTACGAAGCCCACTGCACTCTCAGCATCACCGTTACTGTCACGTTACAAGTGGCGGATGAGTAAGATTTCAAATATGAAGGTCCACAGAGGGATCTGTAGCCACTGCCTATAATGAAATATCGAATCCTATGGATTCAATCCTTCAGTATTCAAGCAAAAAATCAAAGAGTTTTTCGAATATTTAGATTCGAAATAAATTTGGATTAAATATTAAATAAACATGAAAAATTTTGAAGCTGGCAACACAAATGGTTTCAATTCCACAGTCACAACCAACAAATTTTGCAGTGGTACTCTTTGCACTCCTGAGTAAAAAGAAGAAACATTCTCAACAAGTTCACAGCACTACATAGTGACATAATGAGTTAATTAACAAGTCATGTGGTCACTGATCGGCGTTTCAAAGTACTGCATGATTGCAGTTTTTTATCAAGCGTTCTCTGCTAAGTCTAGGCTACAACATTTTTTTCAGATGAATTAGGTCAATGGCATAGCCTAGGGGTCAGCAACGTATGGCAGACGTGCCACACTTAGCACGTCAAGCATTTTCCAATGGCATCCAAAAGCTCAGAGTTACCACCAGGCCTCCCACTGCTGGGTTTTTCCACCCAGATCTGGGTTTTTTCGAGACCATCTGGGTGTCTAGGTTTAATTTGAAAAGTCTTATCAAATCTAGATTTTTTTTAAGATAAAAATTTGGCAACAAGCTGTAGTAAACATAATAGTAAAATAAACATATCTTCTGATAATTACAGTGTTCACGTGTGATCATCAGGTGAAAAAAGTATTTAAATTGGTGAAACAAAACATTTTCAGTCGATTTTGCACCCGTATCAATATCATTATCAAATACTGTAGGTTGCTTGTCATCCAGTACTGCCATTCAGTTGCACATACAGCAGAAGTAGCATCAACGAATAACAAATGGTGGTATAAACAAAGGAAAGATTTGCATTTGGGTGAATTGTTATTATCCCAGACGCTAGCTGAAGAATTTGATGAAACAAAGTTTACAACAGAATCATGTTCAAATTCTTCGGTTGCCCTATTCATGCAAATTAAAAACCAATTTGCTCTGGAGTAAGGATTTGAAGCTTAGGAATTTTAGATTCCTTTGCAGCACAAGATCTCACAAAAGATCCAAGTTCGACGGCAAATGTGGCGCTACATTTGCCCATTTTTTGCCTGAAGATCAATTGGAAACTAAGTTATTTTCGGTCATTTTTCTGTCGTAAACCAAACTGTTTTTAATTGGCAAAAAAAATTAAGTCAATTCGATCATAATGTTTGAAAATATAAACTACTTAACTAGTGAGTGCTGTTGTAGCTAATTTTAAAACTAATGAGACAAATGACAAAAACGTCTCAGCAAAAATACAGACTGGAGGCTATATCAATAGTTTAAACATGTGTTCTTGTCACATTAACTACGCTTTTGGTTTTCGATTCAAATCTCACCTTGCCCACTTTGGTTTTCTTTTTTTCTTTTGACTTTCCTTTAGGGTTAGCTTAGCTCAGCTTAGGGTTAGGTTAGCTTACCTCAGGGTTAGTGTTAGGTTAGGATTAGGTTAGCTTAGGTTAGGGTTAGGCTAGCGTTAGGTTAGCATTTGGTTCGGATTAGGGTTAGGTAACCTAACCTAACAACAGGTTAGGGCTACAGTTAGGTTTAAGATTAGGGTTAGGTTTAGGGTTTATGATTTACAGTTACTTCGTTTCTACCAAGCCTACTGCACTCTCGTCACGCGTTAGTGTCATGTTACAGAAGGTGGTCGAATAAGGCTTCAAATTTTAATTTAAAGATCAGCTGGCGGTTCTATAGCCACTGCAGTGCCTAATTTTAACACTGCAGACACAATTTAAAAAAGGAACTTTAAGTAAATCAGTATTTTAATCACCGTTTTACCTCATGTACTTACATTCATGCGTCTTTTTGCATTTCTCTTTTTTTTCGTAGATAAATGGTTTTTTTTCATGAACAATCTGGGTTTATTGGAAATTACAGAATGGGAGCCCTGGTTACCACAGTTCGTCAGCCAGACCACGGACCTGAGCGAAACGCAAAATAAACGCCAAAATGAGCAAGGTAGCGTACACAAACAACAGCAAGACCGACTGACATACAGAACAAATAACTTTAACACAACATTCTGAGCAAAAATTTAAACAAAAACAAAATATTTCACTAGTGCATAAAGTTCTCTTTCACATGCTTCAAAAATTAGAACAAGACTTTTACCACTTGTCCAGCAGACCACTTTCAACTTCGCACTTCGATCGAAAAATCTTTTCGCTCAGATTTATGCCAAAAAAGAAAGTGACGCACCGGTAGTTTTCAACAATATTCCGGGACAGATATTTTCATAAAAAGAGCATATTTCAATAGTGCATGAAATTCTTTTTCACATGCTTCAAAAAAATAGAACAAAACTTTTTACCAATATGCTAGTTGGCAACACTGCTGGCATAGTCGATTTAAGAGATGAACAGAAGAGGTGTGCATGGATTGGATTCTGGACTTTATGGACCCGGACTTCGACTGCTTCCAACTGGATCAGGAGTGAGGTTTTCTTTCCTGTAGGCGGATCCGGATTGGATTGGATTTTTGCTGAAAAAATGTTACTGGTTGTTTGCTTGACTTATATTTACCCGGACTCAAACAAGAGTCGGATTGCTTGGATTTAGTTGGTGCCGGATCCGTATTGGATTTTGATTCAAAATTTAAAAAAAAGGCTTTGATCCGGATTCAAAAACATCAGAGTCCGAACCCCTCTAATGAACAGGCATATCGAACTCACCCCATTATGGTCCGTGGATAAATTTCTATTTCTTCACGATTTATATGTGCAAACAGTGATATGTTTCCAATTGCATTGCACTTTGCCTCAAGACCCTTATTGCTGTTCGCTTCTTTCACCTATGTGCTTGCTTCAGCTGTCCATCAGAGATGATCGGACAGTGGAGTTTCACTATCCGATCCTATCCTGTTTTTGAAAAATGATATCCGATCCGAATCCTGTTTTGGTTGAAATCATGCTATCCGTATCCGAAAACTATTCAAAAGTGTATTGTGATGCACAACATACATTTTTCTGCTGTGTCTATTTTGCCTCCTGAGGCAAAATAACTGCTGGAGCTATTTTGCATTTAGCTAAACACGATTGGTTGAAGTAGTCACAGGACAAGTTTGGAACGCATGTCCTGCTTAGTTGACCATGACATCTGTAAAAGCTCAGTCCCATGCATGGATGATGGTTGTCATGGTTTCAGGGATGGCAAGCAATTGGCAGTTTCTTGTTTGCATTAAGTGAACTGTGGGCTAAACCCTAACACTAAACATTGAACCCCTAAACCTAAAACTTGTCCATAGACCCTGATCCTAAATGCTTACCATAAACTCCTAAATCCCAACCAATTGTCTCTACGTATCTTGCTTGTCATATGACTACTTCAACCAATTGTGTTCAAATGAAGGCGAAATAGTCCCAGCACAGATTTTACCTCGAAGCAGAACAGACACTTCATTGCGTTGTATCACTTTGGTCACTGTCATGCTTGTAAACAGAGAGTTTGACATATCTTCTCTTCCAAGCCTGACATATTGCATAACCTAAGTACTTTTCCGAGTCAATTGCATTAAAAAGCAAGCTGAGGTTTTGCTACACAGTCCAGTCACCACGGAGGGCCTTTGGTGGGCTTAGCCCCTCCAAAACAGAGCTGCATCCTCCCAAAATGAAATATGAAGCATTACGAAACAGTGATGTTTGTTCAAATTTCAGAATGTCAAGCCCCACTGCACAAATGTACTGTAAAGCTCCCCTATAGGGACTTTCTGGCGACGGTTCTGTTGCCACACCAAGTTTTTCAGTGGCCATTTTTTTGGCAACAATGGTTAGATTTTAACACCATCCATGAGTTCATATTCAAGTTTTATTTATTAATTCTACCAATTGTGGCACTTTAACCAAACCTAACTACATAGCAATGCTATTCTACAAACCAAAACAGCATTCAAAACAATACACTGGCTTAAAATTTGTCATTTATAATGAAATG
>JGI24158J21664_10004357_pt1 | contig 18209 bp, 14 predicted proteins | sample Ectturendosymbi3_FD_21664 | JGI IMG/M metagenome (IMG submission 21664)
CTGTTTATCCACTAATCCTTACAGAAGAACATGCCAGGTACTGCCAAGTGCAAACTACGTGGAGAAAGTGCGGTAACTTCTACTTCACTTTGTTCCCTGCTTAACGCATTGTCAGAAACAATGTCAAGGAAACGTGTGTATATTGCGATAAGCCGGGGCAACAGAACCTTCCTGTTTGTAGTTAATAAAACTGTGAAACCTTTCATCTTGAACATATTTTGATATGTAAAAAGCAACTGCTGCGAGCAAAAGCAAACTCGTTTCATGTTTTCGGAAAGAGGACGTGTGAAAGTTTAATAACAAACCCTTAACGTTAAATGCGCAATTTATCGGAAACTTTGAAACAACTAGAAAATTGTAGTGGTGATTTTTCGCATTTTTAGTAAATGAGTCAGCGAATTTTCAAAATTATTTTAAAACCGACAGCCGCTCCAGTACGATAATTTGGAAGACAACAATCTGTAAAAACTCTTACACCAGACCCTGAAAATTTCGCTGAATCCTCACTTTTATTTGCAAACATTTTTATCCGAACCAAAGGTACCATGCAAAGCTAAGACATTTATGTTCCGATGCCAGTTGTTGCCTATTCAAAAAATTAGTGGATGTCGGGCGTTCAGAGAAAGATGTAGTAAAGGTGATACCTATTGTCACTTACCTCTTTCACAAAGTATCTACGTTAAGACAACGTGCTGTTCAGTCGAAGCAAATTTGAACGTTAATGATTGATTACTAAATCGAATTTTTAGTAGAATTAGCAAGGGTTGATACTACAAAAAAACGTATAAAAAGAAAGGCCTTTCAATGAAAGAAATTCAGCACTATAATTAGCAGTTTGAAGAACTTAGTTTTTATTTTTGTTCTTCGTTGTAGTTCTGAATAGCAAAGGTGGTGACGTCCTTTCACTTGTATTGAAGCCAAATAGTATTAGAAGTGTTTGAGACTTCGCAAATGNATATCATCTCGTTTNGATGTGACGCATAGGTTAAAACATTTTNGAATAATAGTTTCATCAAGCATTCAATGACCGAAAATTCCAGTCATCACCAAAATTACAATTCGGCATTGTGAATGATAAAGAAGATAATTTAATCGAGATTGGCAACACCAGGACTTTTCAAGGTGTTTTAGGAACCCGATTCGGTCCCTATAGAATTCAAAATCGGATCCCTAGAATCAGAGATAATTCCAAACACCTCTAATTATATGAAATTTAGTCGGAGATATTTCGGGTCCCTACAAGTTCATACCGGGTACCTAACATTTTCCTTAAAAAAAAACTGGGCAACACAGCTGCTGTTGATGTAGGTGACGGTTGCAAGCTGCAAAATTGGGCTGATTTGTATTAAGCTTTCGCGCTTGATTGACAAGAAGGGACAGCATTATCTTTATCAGATTCAATTCATCTGGTTCTCATTCGTGGTTAATTCAGGAAAACGTTGAAATCTTTTTATAGATTATTTCATTTTCGAGGTTATGTCTCTGAACGTCGGTTTGAATGAAGAATGTCGACTGACATTTGAGCACCAGCACCATTCATTGTTGCATTGATCTTGCGGTCCGCTTTGCCAGCCCGTAGCCTTCCTCTAGCGTGCAGCCAACAGATCATTGCTTTTATTAAAATAACCTAAACTTGCGTCAACATTTTACCACCAATGTTTCGATATATTTTCATTTTTTCAAAACCATGCTTCTTTGTTGTTATAAAAGTAGCAAGCAAGACCTTGTTTTTCTTTAAAAAATATTCCTTTGCTTCTATAACACTGGAAAAAGTACTGTCAATTACAGAAGGATCTCACGTACCAAGGCACTCAGGTGTAGGAGCAAGCAATGTTTCAGGGGTGCAAAGGATATTTTTCCTAAATTTACCCGAAAAACGTTCATGCGACAAATTTTCCTAAATTTACCCGAAAAATTCTTATGCGATAAACTTTCTCCCCACAGATTTCAGGTAGCTGTTGGCACACTATGTTTTCTCTACCAAGTTGCCACAGACTTGAAAGTAGAAAATTTGGTATTTGAAAGTTGGTTGCTAATAACTTAACTGAAAAAACTACGCTAGGCTGTGCAAGAACATTGTCAGAAGCCAGCTGTCTCAGTACTCTTTAGCATCTGCCTAACAGTTCTAGAGTTTGGCATTCCATTCACATTTCATCTATTGCTGTCAGCAAGGAACCTTACACCTAGCTGAGGTAGGTCTAAAGCTGCTTCCCTCTCTGAAGACACACATGTGATAAGTGGCATGTATCATATTATTTGCATTATGACTGTGCCCTGAGTCTCACAATATTGCCTGTTGAACTTTATATATATATGCAACAAAGAGTATGTCAAAATGTGTTCATCCAAACACTTGCTAAAATTAAAAACAAAATCTTTTTTGTACTCGGCTGCCACGGACTGTAATAATATGAAGTAGGCTACGTAATCTGCAGCATACTCAATTAGATCAGTGTACAATTAATAAAGCACATACTGTGATACGAAATGCCTTCTTTTGTCCAAACTTGCAAGAGAGTCAATTACTCATCAAATCTCACAAACGAAAAGACGAAGTTAATAGAAATGTGTTTGTTAATTATATATGTGAATATATTTTGCATTTTATGACATAATAAACTTCTATTTATACAATCAATAACACAAAAGTATAATTTCATGAATATTGTCAAAACCCTCGAAACTTTTTAGCCACGTTTTTTGAGATTTACCCAAAGTTTTGACAAATGAGAACTTTTTTGGGGGGGTTTGCGCCACTGCACCCCCAGCTCCTACACCACTGAAGACACTGTTTTTATAACGAAAGATCACCTGTAGAACTGCAGAAATGAAAGTAATTATAATCGATACCGCAGTCTGCTTGTTTCAGGCTTCTAACTACAAAATTTGCAATAATTTTGGCTGATGATCTTCATGTAGAGTTAATCTTAAAAATATAAAGAGAAGCTGAAAATACATTAGATTTTAAGAACTTCGAAATACGATAACACGGTGTAACACTTTGGTATAGTTTGATTAAAGCATTTACTTGTGTGAGGAGTGAAATATTGGGTAACTCTTGGCAAGAGGCAATTTCAATTAAAATACCTGCTATTTCAAGTCATTTACAATGCGCTTGCCTTATTACCTGAAAAAGAGCAAACAACATAGTAAATTTTATAATATTTCAGACAAAAACAAAACAATGTATATATTTTTTTCACTATTCCGTCCTCCAAATATAGTCAAGTCAGTTTATTTATGCATCCCGACCAAGCACAGAATACTTCATCAGGAATACAGGGACAGGAAACGACGGCCGTAGCTGTCATTTACGTCACTGCCCCCCAGAAATAGTAAGCAGGGCTGTGGAGTCGGAATTCCCAACATCCGACTCCAAACCCGACTCCGAGCAATTTCAATTATCCGACTGCGGATCGACTACGACCTTCAGCTGCATCAGTTACTTCAAGTGATAATTCTTTCCAGATGAGTTTATAAACCCTACTTGCAGTTTCCAAGAATGCAGAAACTTGTTTTCAAACGATGTACTTGCTCGTTTATCTCTCACTTTTGCAAAACATGATCAAGCAGGGGTTAGTGTTAATTATTTATATGGAAAAGAAAATACTCATCTGGAGTAGCCACAATTGAAATTATTAGAGAATGCTGATAATTGATTAAAGCAGATACCTTGTAAACTGTAAACGATATCAACAAACAAGTAAAATTGAAAAATGTATGTATCCTTCAGGTGTGGATGTGCTCATATTGTGTGGTGCGGTCGAATAACGCACTTGGGCTTTCGTGATACCATCTCAAATGGTTCACTAACCGGGGGAGCAACGAGGGGGCCAAAAGGGGCACAATTCCCCGCGCGCGGAGTCACTATGGAGCGCCGAAAAATATCAACAATGTCACAATACTTTCTTCAATACAGTACATTTGCTTCCGAAAGACCTCAGGTTCGAACATGGCGATGTCAAACTTGCTTCTTGCTCCGGGCACCATCTAACCTCGTTGCGCCACTGTCACTGACTACAACTTTTTTATGCTCGAACGCTGCCAAGCTTCAGCACTCTGAACCAACATGTGCCGCTATCTTTTTCCTCAAATGGCCAACTGAACATATTACAAGTCAGCGCTTGTACAGGTCAAAATCCACGAACTACCAAAAAGGAAAGTAAAACAAATTAGTTAGGTTTTTAACTTAACCACTTGAGAGCATTCACTACTCTTNGTTATCTGAACACTTCATACAACCCTGCCTTCAGTTAGGTACANCAAGCTTGCAAGGGTTAAGAATCAGTCAACATATATTTTTTAATACAAAAAAGTAGCGATAGNACGGCAGAACTCGACATGATTTANAGCTGCAAAAGCACTGCGGTTCAACTTCAAAGCCACCGTGATTGGAATAGCACGAAAAAGAACTGAAAAAACTCACTTGNACGTTTTAAGGAATAATGTAGCATCTGCAGTGTCTTCCTTCCTGAACCTCTGGGGTCAGATTTTATTATATTCAAAGCAGAGAAAAGTCTTTCCNCACTAACCTGGNTCGGAGGAAGAGCTGTGACTGTACGAGCTGTATATCTCAAATGATTTCGGGGTAAAGACAAATAAGTTCTTGGAATGGCAGTTTGCACGAACGGTTACTTTTCTTCTATCTCTTCAACATCCTGTTTAAAACTTTTCCAAACGGTACGTTCAAAGGCTTATTTACTGTACATCAAAAACCTTTTCTTCATTTGGTCTTTTTCCACCTTATCCAGATACTTCTCAAAGTCGTGGTCCTCGCTGGATCAACAAGAATGATGATCAGCTTCAATATTCTGTTGTTCAGCAAAATCACTCTGCGAAGTCTCTGATTCCAGTCTTTGTACTTTCATTGCGAGACGACAGAGAGCTTGTCTCACTATTATTTTCTGATCTTCGTTTAACAGGACCTGGTTTGGAAAATTGCAAAGTGCAACGCTTACGCACGTTCGTGGCACAAATAGACACAATCGGCGAGCCAAGGTCAGCCCGGAGTCGGAGTTGTTCAAATCTTCTCCGACTCCTCAGGTTGAAAATCCTTCCGACTCCTCGACTCAACCCTGATAGTAAGCTCAATTAGCTATACGTTTTTGAAAGAAGTATTATCCAGGTTTAATTTCGTTCAGTTGTCTTTCTATATTGGCTTCGTTGATGTGATGACCACTGTTACTTATCTTAGCCGCTTCTTCGATATGACGTGACATCACCGTATTTATAACCAGATTTACAAGAAGAATCTTCAACGGTTTTCTCGTTCTTCAGATATATTATTCCATCTTACTTTATTTCACTGCGGCGAATTACTTAGAAAATCAAAACTGAATCCACACAAATGTCATGTGGATGCTTGTTTCTTCATCAAAAGTTATATTTACAAATGTGTGAAGACGAGGTTTTTCCGAAGACTAGAAACTTGCGATATTTTGTTAAATGCAACTAAGTTTTGGTGTAAATTGACACGAAAAATATTTATAAACAGATCAACAAATGTCTGTCTACATCTCCAACATATTACTTACTAAAAACCGCAATGAACAAAAGGCTAAAGCAGTGACTCTTCACCAAGGAGCACGCCTACTCAGGTGGGCGTCAATTAAATTTCTAGGGGGTCGCGAGCCCTTATACGCTCTGCAATGTATAAAGTTTTTGCACGGGAAAGTGCTCCTCCCCATTTACTTATTTAAACTCGGGGAACTTGAAACAAAAGACAATTACTTCAAGGAGGCCTGATAGAGAAAAGATTAATAACCACTGGGCTCTACAGTAGGATGCATCTGGACCACTTTCCGATGTTTGAAAACAATTTAGTCAGGGGCCTTGGTTCCTGACAGAATCGAGAAGACGATTTTCACTATTTCTTATGGCTTTCGTATTGGCTGCGTCTTTTGCATCGCCGCTTTCCATAGTTGAAATTTTGAAGCGCTCAACATTCAGTATTACTGTACCAGCAGCAATTACACACATGCGTTTCATGTTTTCTGTTAGACATAAAGCAGTTCTGGCAGTTTTTCTGAAACTGCATCTACTATAAGCTGTATGGCAACCAAGACTACCAATGCAAAAACGTATAAAATTCTTTAAATTAGTAATTTGCTTCCATCGTTCAAAAATTGGGTTATATACCTAAAACAGGCGGGCGAAATAACCGATTGCAAAACCAGGGTTGCGGAGTCGCCGTCGGTGTCGGATTCGCAAGTGTCGGAGGTTCTTGGTTGGAGTCGGAGTCAGATTCCTAGGGGACTTTTTTGTCCGACTCCGGAAATTCAACTGGATCATTTTTTACATCAAACCCCTAAGTTGGGAATTCCTGTTCTTGAAATGGTACAATTTCTTTTGAAAATTCTCATTGTGTACCACGATTTCCATTGATTGCTAGTTGCTACAAGAGTGTTGACAGCCAAACTTCATTCACTTTATGTTAAAGTGTAGTGAGTTGGAAATTTTGGAAAGGTCGGAGTTGGACGTTTTACCTCCGACTCCGCAACCCTGTACAAAACACTGGTGTGATGTTAATGGCGCTATCCATGTGTTCTGCCGCACTTGCTTGCTTTCTAGAGTCCAGTTGCTTAGAAACGATTTCAAGGGTCGAGTTTGTCCAGTAGGCTACTGTTAGCTGTAGGTGACTGTAAACACTGCTAATTGTCTTTCAAATGTCCTCGAGTGGCTGAGGAATCGAAGCTCAATGCTGTGGAACACTGATTAAATTTCAACAAACACAAGTTAAACTTTGACTCAACGAAAATGTTGTGGTTGACCAGTGGCGTAGCCAGACCCATATTTTTTGGTGGGCCAAAATATATTGCTTTAGGCGAGCAACAGTACTTTGATTACGACACCGCCCCTCAAAGCACAAAATAACTAGATATGCTAAAATTTTGGGGGACATGGCCCCTGGCCCCAATGGATGCGACTGTGGTTTGACATCACAAGGCTTTTAAGAATTGCAACAAACATTTCACGTTAGACGCTTCCCAGCAGAAGACTGCAAGAGTACCAAACGCGCAATGCAAACCCCCACGACCCGCTTTGGTTTAAATTGAATTTATGCGATGTTCACTTCAGAAACTCAACAAAATATTTTGTTGAAGATTGTTGCAAGTTGTATCCATAGCATAGGAAGGACTTCTGCGTTTCACAACAATGGTCAAGAAAATAGACGTTGCCTCAGCGATGGCTTTGGCAGTGACAAGACACTGCCTTGGACGTGCGCTGCGCCCGGCAAGGCGGTTTAATGTTTTCCATGCTTTTCAACGTGTGTGTGTGCAGTCTTTTCTACCGACCCGATCCATCGCTCTCGGCGTTTTCTATCAAGGCAGGATATTAGTTCCTCCGCCTTGAAATCGGAATCGTGTAGATTCCAACTTCAAGGCGGAGGGTATTCAATGTTCCAAGTGAGATGGTACTGTTCATGGCAGGCCCGTAACTAGCTTGGGACATCAGGAAGGGCGAAGAGTTTTCTGAAAGGGGACCAAATTTTTTAAACTATGCCCAATAATTTAAACTATGTCCAACACATTTTTCCAGGGTGGCAAAAAATTTTGCTAGGGATGCTTCACCCCCTGCACCCCCCTAGTTACGGGTCTGGTTGATGGCATCCACGAGGAATCGACTTTCGTGCGGAAGGGTGCAGCAGTTGGCAGAAGGCGAAGCACGCTGTGTCCAGGTTGGAGGTGTCAGGGAGGGAGCCAACTCGGTCAGTTTGGTAAACTGCTCCCAACGCGATTTTCGGAAGTTCCACCTTAACATCGGTTTAGCGGTAAGCGGCTCGATAGGATTTATTGGCTGTATCAACGATGGTCTATGCTGTGACTTTAGGATGGTGGGATGTGGTAGGGCCCGGCCAGATTTACAAATGTTAGGTCGGGGTTTGTGCCCGTGTGCCATCTGCTGGGGTAGAAACTGTCTGGTTGCTTGGGGTCATGCAATAATGACGGCGACGCCGTCTACCTTCAGTCGCTGTCCATTCTAGCAGTGAGTTCTCAGGACACTGCAATTGTGATCCACTTGGCATGGTGTTTAACAAAGGTTGCAGTGCCGTGCACTTCGCTTTCGGTACAGGTTGCGAGGGTGTATCCCGGGATCTTGAGGTGGGAACCTATTTCCAGTCAAATGTCGCAAAGTTGATTTCAGTTCAACTGTCGCAACACCGGCATAAACGAGGTACAATAGCAACACTTGATGAAACCAGCACCTGAAAAAAAATTCTCACGTACGATATAAATCTTTCAAGCTCCTTATTTTGGTGTAGAGTAGTTTTTAAATTGCGATGCCAAAAGGAAAGTTTTTTCAGACCAAGATGTTCGTTCAAAGAAAAACATCATGGCAAATGGACAGCAAATGAGCCGCTTGAATTGCACTCTGTCTGGAATTGCACTGGAAAACCACTGGAATTGGACTCTGTGACATCTTTGACCATCTCCCCACTTTCGCAAACTTTAATTTCCATCCCACATGTGCCAAAAAATACAGACCAAAAATTCGCTGTTTAAAAAATTGTCTTGCCATCCTTTCTGGAAGATCTTAACACTGCCCTTTGATCTTCACTTTCACAACCAAAACAGTAATATCAACATCACTTGTAACAATTTATTCTTAGGTTTAAACAACATTCTTGACCAACATGCTCCCCTTAGGTTTGCTTCCAGAAAAGAAACTCGTTCCTTCCACCCACAAACCTTGGTTGACCAATGGTTTGCTAACATCTATCTCTAAAAAGAATGCCTTGTGTAAAAAAATGTTATCAACTCATCAAATTTCACAAACAACTCAATTTCAGCCAAGTACAAATTTTACAGAAATAAAATAACTCACCTCAAAGAATCCCTTAAACAGAACTACTATGGATCAAAATTTGAAAATTGTAGAAATGATGTCAAAAAACCTGGGAAGTTATTAATGAATTTATTTCTACAAAAACAAAAAAAGCAAAGTAGGTACAGAAACCTACAATATTGACCTTAGTAATCAAAACCATTGTGAAGAACTAAATATACATTTTTCCAAATTGGCAAAAATATATCCTCCAAAATTGACGCTGCAACTTTTAATGACTTTCTTATCGAGTCTTTCCCCAATTTGTGTACATTCCCACCAACCAGTGCTGATGAAATCAGACAAATAATTGCATCACTAAAATGTAAAGCAACATCTAACTCCTATGACATCCCAGCAAAGTTTTTAAAAATTTCTGCCAGTAGTTTATCCTCATGTTTATCTGAATTTTTTAATAAATGTATGGCAAATCGTGAATTTCCCAATCTTTTAAAAATTGCACAAATTACACCCATTCCTAAAATAACTTCTCCTAAATCCCCTAACGATTATAGACCAATATCCATACTTCCAACTCTCTCCAAAGTTTTTGAAACAATAATTACAGCAGATTGTACTCTTGTGTCACCAGTAATTGTATACTGAGCCCACAACAATATGGCTTCCGTACTAATCACTCTGCTGAACTAGCAATTGCTACCATCTATGATGACACGATTTGTAATAAAGATAACAAATTAATAACTTGTACTCTGCTTCTGGACCTAAGCAAAGCCTTTCAGACTGTGTTGATCATAAAATATTACTTGAAAAATTGTTTTACTATGGAGTAAAAGGAACACCCCTGAAACTACTTGCTTCTTACTTGAACAGCAGGTTTCAGTGTACTAAAATAGGAGATAGTAACTCTTTTTTTAATGTAACATGTGGCGTTCCCCAGGGATCCGTTGTTGGGCCTGTACTATTCCTTATAGATATTAATGACATTGTGAAAGCCTCCAACTTCAATACTGTTTTATATGCTGATGATATCAATCAGCATATTTCGGGAAAAAAACACGAAACCTTAGAAAACAGTTAACCATGAGCTCAAAAAAATCGATCACTGGGCTCGTGCTAACAAATTATGTATCAATTATTCCAAAAGCAATTTCATGCTCATGATCAACCGTAAAAATATCAATTTTTCAGTTTCAATTAATTAGCACCCAATATCAAAACAAAGCAGCTTAAAATATCTTGGCGTAATTCTTGATGATAAGCCTCAAATTGAAAAGTTGGTGACACAGCTCTCCAAATTATGTGGAATGTTGTTCAAATAAAAACACTATACCAATATTTCAGTGCTCAAATCTGTTTACTTTGCTCTTTTCCATTCCTATTTAAAGGGAGTAAAGATGTCTTGTTGGCTCTTCCCCAGTTAAGTATTGAACAAGTTAATTAGATTGCAAAATAAAGCTTTGAGAACACTTGAATATAACAAAATTAAAACAACTGTACTCTATTCCAAGCACAATTTTAGAAATACCTGACTTATTTCAGTTGTAAGTTGCCAAATTCATGTACTCCTTTTATAATGGTGGATTACCTAATCACTTTGATAACTACTTTTCTGAGATTGCATCTGTCCACAAATATCAAAAAAGACTTGCTTCTCTGCAAAAATATTATTTACCCAGAATGAAAACATCTCTGGGTCAGCTTTCTTTAGAAGTATATTGGTCCGAAAATTTGGTCCAACATTCCGGAAAATTTGAAATCGTCTTCGCCTTATTCATTTGGCAAAAAATATAAAAAGTCCTGCTATCTTGTCAGACTTCCTGTTGATCTTCGCTTTATATGCTTGTAACATTCTGTAATATTGCGCTGATGCCACTATTTTTCCTCCTATCTACCTCTCCCACCCCTGTACATTAGGCATGCTTTTCCCCACTGTTTTTTGTTTCTGTTTTTATGCTTATTTTACCTCACGTTGATTTGATGCTTTTTACTTCTTGCAAAACGTCTTCAATTAAAATTTGGTTTGTGCTAGCAGCAGGGCTGGCTGAGCAACCCAGGTGGTCTTTCGCCAATCCTTTGTGATTCAACACGTTAGAACACGATTTCTAAGCTGCAAAACATGAACTTTCTCATCTTTTATATTTTTTTCATCACCATATGATCAACCAGTGATCTTTGATTTTATTGTATTTCCTCTTGCTGAATTCGTGTTATTTCGTGATGTGAGTCGCAAAAATGAATGATTAAACCATACCATACCAATGCGTCATCCGTTGAGTTTATGCGGTTTACGAGCTAAGTAAACATTCCTAGTCTGATGTTAAGTTATGGGTTGACAAAACAATTAAAGACCAATCTCTAGCACTTGTCACATTTGCCACCTGAGTGCGATGAAGGCAAAAGTGCGATGAAGACAAAAGTGCGATGAAGACAAAAAAAGGATGGGTTCGAACACGTGTCGGGCGAAACAATTTAACACAGCACACACATACCTTCCGCACACACTGCAAACGCCACCAACGCAGGTAAAGTTCTGAACCGGATCTCCGTAGCGTTCCGTTGCGTTCGAAGAAGCTACAAACAAGCGATACATAATTCAGTGATCCAGCTGGATTGCTTTGTACCCATCGCGCATACGCAATTTTAACGCTAAGAAGCAATATTATACAGCAGTGAGTAACATAAAACATCGAACCAACAAACGTAGCCAGTCAGCAAAACAAGAGAAAAAAGAACCACGACGGCCACCAACACAAGAGTGTCGGCTAAACAATGCAACCTTTTTGTCAGTAAATTCTACTAAAAAATTAATCTATAGTAGTTAACTTTGTATTTTGCCGATATTTAGAACAATTGGAAATACACGTAGTAAACACTTTTGCTAACAATTGTACAATGATGCTGCGATCTTTTAAACTGGTGTCCGCAAATTCGTAGACGGGTTTATCTTTATCTTTTTGAGCATTTGCGAATCGGTCACTGATAGGTGTAACAGCACGCACTCAAACTTGTAAACTCTCTGTAAAAAATACAGATAGTGAAAATACTTGTTTCATGAAAAGGTAACCTAGCATATATTCCAACCGTCAAAAACCATGCGTTGTATGTTGTATTTGCAACAACTAGGCATACACTGAAATTTAGGCACAATTTTTATAAGGCTAGCTAGCAGATCGCGCCGACAATGAAAGCGGAGAACATTGGGGTGTCTGCAGTTGCTCACTTTCTGTGCTGTGATGTCAGTGCCTTATATCAGAGGTCTGCCAGGCGCGTAACCGGGGGGGGGGGCGCAGGCTTGGCGAAGCCCCCCCTAGAATATTTTCTCCCCCCTGGAAAAATGTGCTGGACACAGCTTAAAACTATTGGACATAGTTCAAAAATTTGAGCTCCTCTCAGAAAACTCTTCCTCCCTCCTGGTGTCCCCAAGCTGGTTACAGGCCTGGGTATGCCAAACTAATGTTTGTAGCTAACCGGGAATATAGCAGTATAAAAATACTGCTTTGTCTATTTAACACAAGTTGTTTAGTCGCATTTCGCATTTCAAGTAAGCGATTTTGGGGATTTTAAAAAATATTTCTGCCATTTTTGCGCTCTGAGTACTAACAGATTTATTTTTAATAAAGAAATGTGAAAAGTCGATGTTTATCATATGTTTATCATAAGTAGAGTTTTTGTTGATTAAAAATGACCAATTCCACTACAAATCCCCTATTACCATCACTTGTTCTATAGTTTTAATAACCACAGGCAAGTCACCGGTAATCACGCAAGAAAACCTTTTCACTTGCTTTCTTCTATAACATTCTTAGTACTCGAGATAGTTTTTAGGAAAATTTAGATTTAGGGTTTCATTGAATAAAAACACAATTGTGAGACTCTTCATCTTAAATAAATTTGTTAAAGCCGAACCACTGCTCAAGACTGAGTTTTCTCACGCTAAAAATTTTTTACCATAAAACGCTTTGCGTTTGCGCATTCTAGAAGTTGCTCTCCATAATAAGCTTATTTCAGAAAACTGCGGAACATATTTCAATAAAACCTCCTGTTTAATTTCTTGGAAGCTTTTCGATGACGTTAAATCAGTTTAGCTCAGTTTCTATCTGAAAACTTCAAGGTAAATGTTCTACACTACAGCATACTCATTCCAAAATCAATCAACTATCCCCTTACCTTTCCAAGTTTTTAAATAATTTCCGTACTTGCTGTTTTTTAAGTTTTGCTTGAAGCTAGAAAACGCAACTCGTCCCCAAAATCCGATTCACGGAATGACGTAAAACAGCAAGACGGCCTACATTTAAAACAGGTCATCTTCCAATGACGGACGAGCGATTTTCAGTAATTCCTTGTGCTAAATTCAGGACAGTTCTCGCAATGTTTGCACATTTCTTCGAACTGTGAGCAATAGGGTTGACACCCGTTTATTCTCCCGCCCAAGACCAAGAACTGTTTTACGATGAACTCTCGTACAAGATCGGACGCAAGTCAATGCTTACGTAGCTAGGTCAATACAGACCTAAGACCAACACTGCTTGCTGAGGCAGAGTACATTTCTCCGGAGAAAGTTAAGCATGAACGGGTAAACTTAACTAAGGGTTTCCTTTGACTTCGGAAAAAAGTTACGGTTATCGAGTCAGACTTTACTGCGGCCACCGCCATCTGGATCACGATCCACTGACGCTTGCATTAAGGTTATTACGCAAGCTGACACAATGCATCAAGCCGCCATATTTATACCAAACTCGTATCTACTGCCAGACAGTAACTGTATTTTTAATTAATTATCGATGGGATATTTAATATAGCAGGAAGAAAGCAAAAAAACACTTTTGCAACAGTAGTTCACAAGCTGACATGCGCTCAAGTCATCTCGTTGACTCATATGTTTGATATTACCTTGAAGATAGCAGATACGTCTATGCAAACCACTAAAAACTAGAATTTTCGTATTGGTAAACTTCAACAAATTCAGAAAGATCACTTCGCGAGTAAATGGGATACTTCTTTAGCTTTTGAAACACAAAAGCAGCCATGTTAAACCCAGGAACATGGTTATTTTTTCAAATATTTTGGTAAACTATACGATCTTTTTTTTGTAGATAACACAGGTCTACAATTTTAAATGAATTTCATGGGAATTGGGCTTTGAGAGCGTTTTCGGGATACTTTTGGGGCGCTGATATCAAAACTGTTGTCAGATTCGCCCTATGTGGTCAAGTTTTTGAGCTATTTAACATTTTTAATTTATGCAGTTGTAGCATTTTAAGCATACTGTTGCATAAGAGGTTTGCGCATTTCGTGATTTGTTAATAACTGGCTAGCATGTTATTTAAGCACTAGTGACTTCTTGTAACAATTTGTAAACTAGCTTACGAAAAGCAATGTGCAGCATAGAAAACATACAGAGGTTAAACAAACACAAAACTTCAGTTAGTGTATAGTGTATACTGTATACTTGCAACTGTGACTTACAAGACACAGATGAGAAACTACACAGATATTATGGCCTTGCAATACAAAGATTGTGGTGACATAACGTTAAAATTCAAAGAATAGCCCAAACATGATAGCATACTCCTTTTCATGACAGAAAAGATTGCACGGTTGCTAATCCAGAAATGGTCTTTTCGGTGTTTTTCGGGAGTAGCTACTGCCAGCAACCCCTTTCTAAGCACCAGCAATAGTCTGCCCATATGTTGGTATTCCAGCATCCCTGGTATCTTTTCTATTTTTTTATATCTTGGAAGGACTCTCCTTGCTCTTCAATCATTGCTTCTACGTTTTCAGGAAAATAGTTTACATAACTATGAAGAAAATGAACCTTCACACTCACGTTGCACCCTAATTGTTCGTAAGAATTTAACAACTGTTTTGAAAGGTCGCAATAGTTAAGAGCTTTGAAATATCCAAGGAAGTTTTCGACAACTGCTGTAAGTGACCGCCAAGTATTTTTACGAGGGTTGTCATGGTAAGTGGAAAATATTTGTTCTGTATCAAACGTCGTATCTGAGAACCATAAGATTCCAGCCCTCAACTTTTCAATGTTCAGTGCAGGGAACTTTTCACACAAATATGCACAGCAGTCACTTTTACCTATTTAAAGCTTTTGGAAACTGTTTTCATACTTTGATATCGAAAGGAGGAAGTAACACCTCGTTTGGATTAATCAAAGGAAAGTGTATATTTCTTTTACCAATCTTCAAGTCTTTCTCTCTTTGGCCACCTTTTCCTAGTCCAATGCTCTTGGCATGCCCTGTTGTCCCACAGACACAAGAAACACGGGAAGTTTGTGTATCCATTTTGTTGCCCAACCAATATGCACAAATTCTTCTAATTTACTGCAAATCATCCAGTCATGCTCATCAACTATGGTACCAGGCACAGATTATTCTGACATAGGATTTTATTGTAGTTACCGCTTATTATAGGCTACCACTGACTCACTCCCTTTGGGCCTACGCAGTTCAACAACAGCTGATAAAGCATTTCAGCACTGAAACGCACAACTACTGCTTACAAAATCTGTTGAAGTTAAAAATGGTGGGAGATACTTTTTGATTTGTGAGATTTTTCAATACTTTGCGAAAAACTGCAAAACGTATGCCCTGTAGTGGCTAACCCTGACCAGATGGACAAAAACGGATGCGATTTTTGGATTCAGCGCCCCCCCATAACCCCCAAATCCGTTACAAATTTCAAGTCCCCAAAAATCCTGTATACCGGTGCAATCAGCTTCTCTTGTCCTATAAATATCACTTGCGAAAACTACGTGTCTAGTCTAAAAATGAGCAATTGCAAGACTTTATCTGAGCTAGCTCATCGCAATAAATCTGGAACCACAAATGTGGCAGATGCAGCTCTAACGTAACGCAGATAGTGTTATTTTCAATCACTGCTGTTGTTGATAAGATTTTGCCTCTACAACAATAGAGCGGAACAGTTTTGGGATTGATTGGTTTACACCAGGGTTTCCCAACCCTTTTCTGACCATGCACCCTTTCAGCATTTCGACAGATGAGCATGTACATCTAAAGTTCTTTTGACAAAAACGTCGGGTAAAATAACAAAATCTACTGAATTTTTAATATAACTTTTATATTACAGAATATCTGGATAGGAATAATTATAAATTAATTTTGCTTTTAATGCTAACCTCAGTTATACCCCTTCAGAAGGACAAATGTACCCCTGGGGGTACGTGTATCCCTGGTGGGGAACCCCTGATTTACACAGTTGGAGGATGTTTTGAGGGTTACATTACGTTCGAGGGAAGGCTAACTTGACGATGCCCTACTTGCGTAAATTTACATCCGAGCAAGGAGAACGTTTTTCTCACTACTCTCCATCTTTCACCAGTAGCTTTGAACAATCGTGACCTTTTCAAGCTTTTGCTTTGATAATGAAAGACCTTACCATCATCGTATAACATCTTTTTATCGTTTTTGAGCTGTAAATAGCATGTGTTTGTGTTTAAAAAATGTATGAAGTTTTTATTTTGGATAAACCACTTTGTAAGCTTTTCGAAATCTCAAGAAATATTAGTTCAAATTTGTCTTTCATCTCCCGCAAAATCAGGAACTTGTGCTGCAATGTTTGAAAATAAAAATTACGCATTAGGAATTTTTGGCACAAAAAATAAAAGCTTGATTTTAATCGCTTCAGCCAGGGTGCAATTTGAAAAGTTCTTGGTCTTGAAAGGTTTTCAAGTGTTAAAAACGTTCGAACACATTAAATTGAAAACAAAATACTTTTATTTAAAGAAAACATTATGTCTAAGGCTGTGTTTACCGCACGCGCCTGCACTTGTAAGCTGTCAACCTCTTTCCTTTGTCCTATAGGACGGAATCGACAATAAACCAACAGTTGTTTTACTAAGCGCACTTAAACGTGCCCCGTTCTACACGATGCCTTTCCCGTCTTCAAGACATTGACAAACAAGAATCAGCTCACGAACGAAGCACATTTAAACAACTCAAAACTGTGCGCCGCTTATCGAACGCATCGCCCAATAACAAACAGCGGTGAAACTCGCATCGCCCAATGACAAACAGCGGCGAAACTCAAGAACGCTAGAAAACGTACATATGGGCACAAGAGATTCTTAACAGACTCAAAGTGACTCAAAGAATTTGTGACTGTCTCCGGATCGACTGGACCAATTTCAATGGCTTGACTCAAGAAAACATTAACTAACTCGAAATAAGGAGGCTCTCAACTCGACTCGTGCTTTATATATTTCTGAATATTTAATTTTCTGAATATTATCTGAATATTTAAAGCACGAGTCGAGTTGAGAGCCTCCTAGTCTTCTGAATACCACCCTAAGCTTGCCACTGCATGTTTCGCATGCGCAGTATTGCATATTAATGTCAAATTAATGATATAAAATATTCGGCATCTTCTCAAGGGACAACAACAATTACAGGCTCTAGCTTTGCAGCCGGCTGTTTGAGGAATCTCTTGCCTGGTTCTGCTCCCATCTTCTTCCAATGATTCAAGCTTGTACTTATCATTCAGCAATAATTGTAAAGCAACAGCAGTGACCCACACCAAGCGAATCGATCGCAATTTATTGCGTAAGGAAACTAGTCTCGTGTGTGTTACACATCTTCAGTCCTAAGGACATCTAGGTCAGAAAGTTTCTCCAAGTAATGCAACCGAGGCAATTTATTTTTCAAGGTGGTTTTCAAAGATTCTCGTTCTGGCCCAGTGACATACCGAGAAGATTTTTTTGACAGCAAATGATGAATCTCTCCTTCGAATTTAACTAGCAACCGAAGATCTCTCGTGACTTCACAATTGAACGTCACATAACAAGTGGAAAACTTACAATAGCTTTGACACTGAAAAAGAGTAATGCTTGTAATCTTTTCTCTCTTGCTTAATGTAACGCTGTGCCTCCGGATACAAAAGCTGCAGAAAGCATTGCATTTTTTCAGACCTTTCAATATCTCGCCTCGCCATTTATCGATAGTAAATTGTCGACCCTTCTGTGTTGCTCTGCATTGGTTTCATACGTTTCGTGCAAATGACACCTGTCCTTGTTTGGTGAAAGACTTAAGAGAAAAAACTTGCAGATGATATTTCTTCATCGTGCCCAGGTGTACCCTTGTGTAGTGGTGAACATGAAGAACTTGTCCCGTCGGGCAGTATAGACCATTGTTCATCATCGGACAATTCAAAATTTGGAATAGGGTAGCAGGGCTGTGGAGTCGGAGTCGAGGAGTCGGAGTCGGAAGGATTTTCAACCTGACGAGTCGGAGTCGCAGAAAATTTTAACGACTCCGACTCCGACTCAGGGTAGACCTTTTGCTCACCACTTGTGATCGTTTGTGCCACAAACGTGCGTAAGCGTCACACTTGGCAATTTAAGCAGCTTGACGCTTCAACAAGAGATGATCATGGCTATTCAGACAGGCGGCAGC
>JGI24158J21664_10004358_pt1 | contig 18204 bp, 15 predicted proteins | sample Ectturendosymbi3_FD_21664 | JGI IMG/M metagenome (IMG submission 21664)
TGGGCATGTTTTCGCCTTTTTGGCCAAGTTTACCTGGCCGTGGATGCCAACCCAGTGGGTCATTCTTTTGGCTCATGTTTTCTTTGGAAACTAGGCAAAGATGCGCGTCTTTACAGCCCTTAATTGATTTTTAGCTTATCTGGAGCCAAACGTATGGCTCAAAAACCCCATTTTTGGCAAGAATGCAAAAGTTCCTCGAAAGGTATGATTTGCCCTCTCAGAGCAAATTGTGGTCATCCATAACTCAGCAGCAGATTGAGCTAGAGAGCTGTTCAAATCCTCTAAAGTCTTGGGAAGTCTTATAGATGAGAATAAAAAAACTTTTAAAGATTTGGTTTTGGAGCTTTTGGTCAATGACGTCATGATAAGGGTTGTTTTGTGTTTTTATGACTTCATTGGCGATACAATGAACCGATTTCGTGGCTTAAAGTTTTATTGGATTCTAGGCTATAATACGAGTCTTTAGAGCCCTTGATCTACTTTTTAGCGTTTCTGGTGCCAAAATTATGGCCAAAAAATCCCGAATTTTCAGAATTCCTTGTAGGATATCCCTAACCAATATGCATTTTTGGCCGGAATTTTGGAACCAGAAAGCTGGAAAGTTCATCAAACCCTCTAAAGACTCTTATTATAGCCTGGTATCCAATAAAAACACGAGTCAAAAAATGGCACTTGAAGTTGACTTCCAGGGTCTGATGACGTCATCCAAATGTAAACAAATATGCTAAAACATGCTCCCATCATGTCAACATCAACAAAAAATGACATCAAAAACTTAAAACTTTTTTTATTGCAAACTACAAGACTTTCTTATCTTTGGAGGGTTTGAACAACTCTCTAGTTAAATCGGCTCGCGAGTTATGGCCTTTAGCCAAATATGCCCAGGGTTACCTTTTGCGGGGCTTGAATTTTACTCAATTTTTGTTTTTTCAGCCTTAATTTTGGCTCCAGGTATGCTAGAAACTCAATCAAGGGCTTTAAAGACTCGGTTGATAACCTAAGATTCTCAAAAATGTTGAGCCAAAAAATGACCATTTTGGTTGGACCCCAGAGCCAGGTATATTTGGCCAAAAAAGCGCGAAAATGTGCTCCAATTATGACGTCACCCACAGAGAACCCCAAACCCGAAACACAAACTTTTTTTAAGTTAAATAGAAGACTTCCCGAATTCGTACAGGGTTCAAATAGCTCTCTCGCTCAATTCGTTGGCGAGTTATGGAGTTGCAAAGTGGCAGAGCATCTCACAAGAAAAATAGCTCGCGCTGGGCTTGGAGGAACCGTAATATGCGTTTGAAATCAAAGAATTGCCAAATGATGCAAAAATCTGTTTTATTAAACCTTGATCGAAAATTGCCGCTCTGGAATGGCTCAAAAATGTTTTGCATGTTTTCACAGTTGTGGAGGTCTGCTTTTGAGCTTATGTAGATAAAAATTATTTAATTTTATTTTCGAAGGGAAAATTTAGTGAACACGTTTATTCGTAAAACTATTTTTGAAGCCAAAGTTTACATACACGTTCTGCAATATTCCTTTGTTCGTGCACAACAAACTCTTCGTTGATACAATCAACAAAACGTTTTCTATATTTCTCAATGAACGTTTCGTCTCCAAGCTTTGGCTGTTTATCAAACCAATTTAGTGCTTCTTCCTTGCATTGCTCGTGCAAGCCTGCCAAACGATTTGCATCGACGTATCCAGCTTCCGCCATCTAAAGCAAAGCACATCTTAGCATATTTTCAAAGTAAATCACAGTATGAAGAAAAATTACCATTTTACCTTCGTCATTGACTGGTTGTAAATTTTTTTTCCATTTTGTATTGTTGTAAAAATGGCAGCTTTTGAACTAGCCTGTAAAGCAATTTTGGTTTGAAAAATTATCCAGAAACCCGTTTCAGAGTAGTGTTGAATGGTTTAAAATAACGTTTATCGCCTCATTTACCAAAGACGTCTTTACGTTCTACCGTAAGTTGCTCTTTGAGCAAGCACAACGCTTCAAAATTCTGAAAACTAACGCAGAAATTTCTTCTTGACAAATTTTCTGTAACAACAGGTTGTGCCATGAGTTTTTATGAGATTTCATATTACCAAAAATAAGGTTTGTCTTTTTTGTTATTATCGTCATGTAAGACGTTTATGATACATAATACAGTATATCAACATGTGTTGGCAAAACAGACTCAGAATCTGAAAACTTAAACATTTTCATAGTGCGCAAAACAGATGCGTTTTCCTTTCTTAACTTTACGTAATTATGATTTAGTCGAAATTAATGCAATTCGTCATTTCTGAAATACGTCTGGTTACTTTTTAATCCACCTTAAGTATTGTTCCAACTTCTGGCAGTTCCCCACTTTCAAACACACTGCAATATGCCAAAGTGAAGATAATAAGGTCATTGCCAGTAAGAACGTTTCCATTTATCTCTTTTACAACCACTTTTTCAGGAGAGAACAATTCACGAACAAGAACATCAACTAGTTCCAGAAACTTGCCGTCAACATCTATGCATGCAAAGAAATTGCGTAAGGTCATTCAAAACAGTAGCTTAATTAATTTACTGCAACTAGTCAACACAAACGCTCGATTTACAAAAACGCACTTTGACAGTACAGTAGCAAAGGGATGTTAATAGTTTAAGGCTTGCAAAAGGTTTGAATTATTAATTGTCCATTTTATGAATGTTCTTCATCTTATGATATTTACTGCGTAGAGCGCGTAATTGCTTGCTCATGCACTGAAGTACGGTATGTTGTTGGATCTTAAAGGAAGGATTGCAAAACTATGAAAAAGAAAAATATAAATTGAACGACCAATGAGCGACAAGCTAACCTTGAAGTTTAGGTGGAGGTGACTTGACACTACGAACAGCAACTGTTTGACCAGGTGAAGGCATCAGAAAACAATTCACGCTTTTGAAAGAATCATGGATGCTTTTTCGGACAGATTCGAGATCATGGTGTTTTCGATGAACCTGGAGTATTTCTGCAAGCACATGATCTCCACCACGGAATCCAAGCTCAGTGTCAAGGTCAGACCAGTCTCTCACCAAAAACAGGAGATTCTACGTAAATTGAATTTATGAAACAAAATAATAAACACCAAGAGTTTTTTTATACTAACTTAAAAGTTCTCTTAAACCGATCTCCTGATGAATCACATTCTAATCAGGCTGACCGCCACTGATTTGGCTTTGCACATGCATATACCTTGTTGTTCCTCAAATCATAAAGCCAGAAATGTAGTTTGCAGACTGTTTTTTTGAAAAGAGAAAAACATTTGTGATTCAACCAGCAAAGACATCTTTTCAGACTTTTTTATTTGTTTTTATAAGGCAAAGACGAAATACATGCACACTCTTGCCTCAAGGAATTCTTCAAAATACCTGAAAAGGCGTGTCTATCCGAACATATTTGCTTTTTCGTTGCTGTTGACGAGCTGCTTTTCCATACTCGGTGAATAGCTGAAGAGCATTAAAAGTTTTATTTATTTGAAGGACACACATGCTCAGGTTGATCTTTGGCAAAAAAAGATTTTAACATTTTCCAATTGAACTTTTTCATGCGTGACAATTCGCTAATTATTTTGTTTTACTCACAATGACACAACATTGCACAAAAAATTATTTTATTTGCGACTAGATTTTAACCAAAAATAACTGCACAGAAAAAACACCACAGATCTATGCATTAGTGACAACAAGTCTTGATTTTTCAACTTTAACGAAAATAAATTAGAAATGGAGTGTTTCAACTTTTCCAAAAAGTTAGTATTTCAACAGCCTGCTTCAATGCATGGGTGAACATATTGCATATGAGGTGAGTTCTTGCATTACAAATAGCAATTATTGCTTTATAATGTATTGCATTTGTTGCTTTCATAATAGCATTTATTGCCTAAATCATAAATAGCATGTAATACCTGCAAATGCTGCAGTGAATCTTCTTGAATTTGCTGCATGATGTTGTAGATTTGCACAGAGCTTATCAGAGTACTCAAAGCAAAAATGAACGAACATCCTTTCACACAGTTTTCGTGATCAAACGCTCCTTGTGTGTCCATAAGGAATACAGCAACCTCATTTCATAAATAAGAATAATTTCAAATGTCGTAAACGCGGCAGTAAACCATAACAGACAAAAATATTATTGCAAGATCATGGAGAATTTCAAAGGAAACTCTTTGAAAGCATCAAACTGTGTTGACAAAATAAAGTTTGGAATTGTTTTTACTGGGAAAGGACTTATTGTGAACACTTTCTGATTGTGGACGCATGTTCAGAAAGTCTTTTCATTTTTCCGAAAAATTCTTTGTGGAATTTCCCAGTTGTTTCAGCCCAACACATTTTGTTCATATCTTGATACATACCAACCCCAGGAAAATTTATTTTATCTCAAGTTTACCCATCACAGTGCAACAAATCTTTTTGCAACCAGATTGCTCATAAAAAAACTTTTGTTCTTTGCAAGGCATCATGGTTAAGGAGTTGCGAAGCTCTAGCACGGCTAAAGTCGTGAATGACCACACTGCAAATAATAACTGCGTTAATTCTTAACTAAATATTAGTACAAGAAAGGATCTACATTTTTTCATCAATTACAAATATGAAAACTGTTTCATAAATAACCCTCTAAAACCGTATTAATTTATTTTCTGTTTTTCACATTCCGTTAAAAATGGATGTTTTAAATTTTCAATGTGTTTCTGGAACACTGAAACACAAGATATGGAAAAATAACATGGTTTTAAATTCCTCAACCTATTTCTGCTGACAGTGAAACATTTGGCCTAATTATCATACTAGAAAATCACTGCTTTCCAACATAGCTACTAAGTCCCACTTGCGCTGCCTTTTTTTGCAACGACTTACGCCATCATAACTCGTCAAACGATTGAGCAAGACAACTGTTCAAACAAATCTTCCAAAGAAGCGAAAAGTCTGGTAGTTTCGCTTTAAACATATTCGGAAATTTTGAATTTGACTTTTTTGAGGGTGAAGTCATATGTGAGGAAGGTTTAGGATTCTTGGAAGACGTCATCGAGCCCTGAGTCTCAACCCCAAGAAGAAAATAAAATTTTTTCTTCTTTTTTTAAAAAATAACTTGGCAAAAATCCACGTCTTTGAAGGTCTTGACTGACTTTCTAGCCTTTGTGGATCGAAAGTTGTACGCATTAGACGTGCCTTTTTGCAGTTTATTTAATACACAAATATTGACATTTTATGACACTGGTAACAAGCTAAAATTACTTTGATTTTACCATAATGTATTACGTTCGTTATTTCAGACTTCCCTTGTATCCATTGCAATTTTAATCTAAAATTTTTATAGTTTAGTTCACAGTTACATCTAAGTATCTAGCAAAGTACTTCCAGCAGAAGTTTATAAATGTAGATCACAACTGCTTAGTTTGGAAAGATGTTATGAATTTTAGCAAATTTAGTTGAGAAAAACCTGCTCACTAAAGTCGTAATTTTTGAAATGTCCTGCCCAGAATAAGAGATCAAAACTGTCAATCCGCTCCGTGTCCGAGCCAAAAAACTTTCTATTTCGACTCAGGTGTCGGATTTGAGTAAAAATGTACAACTTCGAAATCCTGGATACAACCGGCAGTGCATTTACTGCCCCTAATCATTGCTGCTGATTGGACCTAATTGTTGTTCAAGGTTTTGAAAATGACCCCTCGTTGAAAATGTTACACATCCGTGCTCTATATTGAGCGTCTGAGTTGTCAAGTGAAACAGAAATGTTAAAGATTTCCTCTGCTGTCTTTTCCACAACTCTTGAAGAGTTGTGGCGTACAATGAATGCCAGACACTGCAGTCATGTAGAGTGTTCAGGGGTGCGCCAAACAAGAAAAAAGAGTGATTAAATGCCGATCGATAAAAACAGACATCGTTTCATACTGATTTAAGCGTTGCTCTTTTTCTTGAAAAAAAGCAAAGCGGGTAACATTACTTGAAATCAGGCGTGAAATTACTTGAAATTTTTCCAAATATAATATTGAGAAAGTATCGTTTGTCTAAACTTCGAAAGGCACGATAGCACTCACTTTTCCACGATGAGATGTTTCGATGATAAACGGTTCACTCCAGACCCAAAATCCCTGAGTATGTCTTTTTGAGCCACTTCTCCATTCGAATCCTCTATTCAACTCCTCAGCTTTGTTTTCCAGCCACATTGCCGACTGTAAAATTTACCGAGCGTGGTGGATGCAGATAAATCTTTTGTTGAACAAGAACTTAACTTAAGTTCAGGAAAACAACAATACGTTGTTTATTATCACTTTTATTTTTCTTGTTTTGGCAAATATATCGCAATTGCTAACTCAAAATAATTTTTGATTGATGCTTACTCGTAAAACAAACTGCAGTTCGGATTTATGTTTTTTAGAGAGGTTGATTCACGCAAGTGAAAATACCCAGTTCCATTAATAAAAAATGCTGCATGAGTGTTCAAAAACGTATGAGGGGAAAGGGCGATCTCTGTCAAGCAGAGCTTCAAAACTTCAAAGATCAATGATAACGCTGTTGCAAACATTTGTTATTCATTACAAGCATACCAATAGCCTCTTGGAACTCTATTGCATACCGGATAACTCTTGGAAACAGATATTACTAGTGATCTTTCAAATCAAATAATTATATAAGCTATGCTTGGTAGGAAATTCATTAATGAAGATTGTGCCTATTTTGTGCATACTCACTTCTTTTAACAAAAATTTGGATAATTTGTGTGCATGGGCGTCCGCAAAAATTTTTCCAGATGGGGCAGCGTCGCCATTTTGCTTATCGTATTCAGGTTGATGACGATACAATGCAAATGGACGTTCACAAAACGCTTTAATTACTCTTTCCAAACCACAAAGAAAATGCCCGGCTCTTTTAAGGCAACAGTCAAAAAATGCGCTTCTTTGGCAGCAACAGTCGGGAATACCAGGATAATTTTCCCAATAGGGCATAGAGTAACGGTAGATCTTCAAAGCAGGGCAGTTATTTTCAAAGAAGCATTGCCATGGTCTCTGCCGAAAGAAGCATTGTCATGTTCTTCAACGAAACTGCAAATTATCACTTATTTTACGTACTGTAGCAAGATTTGTCAACGTCCTGTAGAAAGAGATGGAAACGTCTGGAATCTCATCAAAAGCTGCAACTGTCTGTGAACTCACTCAGAAATCATAACTAAACCGATTAGGACGTATTCTCACAAGCTTGCATAGACGTATTCTAGCAAGTCACGTAGTTTTATACTGTGTGAAAATAGGCCGGCATAACCGTCGTTTGATAAAGCTATTCACTCAGGCACAGTGGTAAGAGAACGCGACCTTGCCCCTTACCCTTTCAAACGGGGTCGGAAATGCCTTTCTATAACAGCATCAGAGGTAATTCCATGGTTTATCAAGATTGACTTGAAACAAAATCATTGCAGCTATTAGCCCACTCAGAAAATTCAGAGTGGTTTTCTATAATTTTTGTCTTTATTTTTGAGCTCAACATTACTGCTGAACAGAAACATGCCTAATGGAAAACGAGTTTTTGATTTTATAAATTTCCGTTGCCGCCAACTCCTTTACTTCTTTCCTGTCCTATCGCTGACCCTTCACTCTTCATTCTTCAAACACGACAGTTAGTGATAATTTTAGCATTTTCTGTGGCACCTTCTGATCAGCGTCTCGTGTTATCATCATCAATAGATAATGTCGCGAGGAAGTCATTTACTCTGGCAGAAGGCGTTATGAAACCTGCATAGAGATAGCAGTACGAGAAATTCATGGAGGAACCGTTGGCTGTGACCTACGTGCAAAAGCTGCCATTGTCCGATACCTCGGGGGGCAACCGGGCAATTGCACCACCCGAAGTTTTTAAACGCATGTTTATTGTTAGGTACAAACAAGTTGCAACCATTTTGCCCCCCGATAACATCAGCTGGTTGTGGCTGTGTGCGGTAATGGCTGGATCATTAAAACAAACGTTTTTAGCCAATCTTCGTGATGCGCCTTTCTTCGAAATTTCATTCGATGAAAAGACTGATCTTGACAATGACTTCCCATTACATTGGCAAGCTCTATTGATTGGATATGTTCGCTTTCCTGACAAGAAACGCATGAAAGTCGTCGATCATTACGCCTATCTGCTTTATCTTCCTACTGGCATAGCCGCCACTGCAGCCAATATCTTAACAAAATTGGCCGATAACTTTTCAGAACACGGTGTGACGTGGTTGAAATGCAAACTGTGTCCATAGACGGTGCAAAGGTTATGGTCGGCATTCGAAATGGCGTTGTTGAGCTCATGAAGCACGTCTGACCAGAGATTGCGAGTATCCAACGTGTCATAAACCGTGACGCATTGGAGGACAAGAAGCTAGGCAACGAAGAAGAAAATTACCAACTAGCTGATGTCATTTCTGATATCATCAAAATTGTGAATGCAATACTGAACAGGCCTAAAGAGTCGTGAGTTTGATGAACTTGTCATAGAAATGGGAGGCGATGGGCATCTTCCTTATCATTCTGAAGTGTGGTGGATCGCTTGTGAAAGAGTAATAGAGAGTGTAGAATTTGCGACAGGAATTTCTTGTGTGATTTGATCGACGAGGAGATCATTAAGCTCTTTTCTTTCACATTTGTTTTGGCTTGCTGTCTAGTCATTCTGGTGACATGTTCAACCAGCTGAAACTCTACAATAACAACCTGATGATTTTGAAGTCCCTGCAGATGTTCGATCACATCCACGTGTACAGTAAGTGGGTAGAAACAAAATGTGGAGCAAAGTATCACTGAAACAGCATGCTCCCATATACACAGCCCGATTAATAATTTTGAAGCTTGCTTTCCCAGACAGCAGGCTACATAATTACAATCAAAGCTATGGGTTTTGAATATTTTCGACGAACAGCATCCACCCTAGCATTTGGGCACAAATCTAAAAAACGACCTATGCCATCAACCTTTTATTAACCCTATAAAACACACTGAATTCTGGGTAAGAGCCCACGATGGCCTTTGCAAAGACCTCGAAACAGGCCCGTTGCCACGGGGAGGCTTTGGTGGGCTTAGCCCACCCAAACTAAGCCCCAAATTGAAATATGAAACAATATAAGTTAGTGTTTTTGCCGATTTTCTGAGTGTCACGTCCCCCTGCACAAACGTAAAGTCCCCCTGTTGAAGACTTTCTGGAGACGATTCTGCCTCGAAATCCAAGCATTCGAAGTTATTGTGCAAAATCCAACCAAATACTTGGCCGAAAAAGGATTAAGTGTTCTAGTAATTGATTGATATCAAGACAGGAACGAGGTGAAAAGACAGCACTTTATTCATAATCGATCGTACAGTGCAACAGCGATGGGCAAAATCGTGGCTGGCTCGAGTGACATAAAAATTTTGTTGCATCATCTTTTGTGTTGAGTTCACGCTGGTAGTGTATTTGCTTATGGGACTACCTTTATTCTGTTGCGAAACTGCCGGCCCGTGACGAATCTGCAATCAACAACGCAGATTGGTTTAATCGGGCACGCCCAGACTTGCTCTTTGCAACGAATCTCTGTCTATTTTGTGGCGTAAACGTAAATTGTTGCACCGTCATCTGTCGTGATATCGCAGGTGACGCGGCCCGTGCAAAGGTGCCAGGGATGTGGATGTTTGTTCATCAGATTAAAAAATGACATGCCGAGGTGCATAACATTTACTGCAGAAGCTCGAAAATATAAAAAAGTAAAAGTATGAAAATGGATGAAAAAATATGATAAATATAACTTAAATGTTGTATCTTCTGAGATGAATTTCCAGTGACAAAATCGCTACTAGCGCCGGTGGCGTATTTGATAATCGATACGCTTTTTTGCAATCAGTGACAGGTGGAGAAAGTTCATCTCTAAAATATGAAATTAATAATTGAATATTAATGTGCAAATATCAAAAATATTACCATAACGCAAAACTATTGAAATACTCAAAAACTGAAGAAACGTTGAAAAACACAAAACATATCAAACACATGAAACAAAATCTAAAACATCAAAAACATGAAAAAGCATAAAAAACAAAAATATCAAGAACACGAAAAATATTGAAAATATATGTCTGGGGGTAGGGAGGTTGGGGAAACCCTAGACTCGCTGCCCGATCTGCCAGACCACCCAATCCCACTGAAAACCGTACAATGGCCTCTCCTATTACCTAAAACCTCTCCTATTACTACTTGGAATACAAAATTGCATTTGATTACTATAAGAATTAAGTTGCTTACATTTTAGCCTATGCCCTCATGAGGTCGCATGAAAAATAAAACGATTTCAACGGTTTGTGACTCCTCACCGGTCATATATGCTGGAAGATTAAAGCAGAATGGCTGTGTTGTTAAGGTTGCCGAGTCCTGAAAGGAAACTTCCGGATATCTGTCAAAAATGATAACAAATGAAAACCATTTTTAGTTTCACCATCAATTTACTGTCGTTTGGATTCATTCTTGCACAACATATGAGCCTTCTCGTTGATTAAAGAGAGTCACACTAAATCAGGCTTTCCTATGATATACTATAATTTCTGAGAAGTAGAATAAGATTTATTTAAATTCATAAACGTAACGTGTTATTCTAAGCACAAATTAAAGTGCTTAAAGTTGTTACAGTACGCTTCAAAGAAATGCAAGAATTATGATCCTGCTCATGTGTATTTGAAAACCTAACACCGACGGTATGCTTGCCCTGATTGGAAACATATTTTTCCCATTATAACCAAAGCTTACGCAAACGTTTTAGGTGCACAGGTGCATTTTTCAACTCAGAGCTGTTCCGAAGCTCATATCGCCCTAACAAAGTAACGTGTTGCATGTCAAAAATTGTTTTTTTTGCAAAACCAGTGCAAATCCTTCCCAAACAACGCGGGTGATATGCATTGCAACAACACGAAAAATTCGAAAATTCCACCAGTAGCCCTCAATGGCGGTCTTTAAAAGATCCATGTCACGATTTGTTCGAAGCTGGCGGAGGTACATGCAAAAAAGCAAGGTTGCTAGTTGCTTCCTTTTGGTAGGGTCTGGAACCAATTACCAAAATTTAACATGAGTCACGAAGGTCGATTTTGCTTCTCCATACATTGTTTTCATTCATCTGCCGAAACCAATACGCTTGGTACCACATCAACACGTCAAAAATGTCTTTGATCAATATTGGCAAAATTGCCTTTCGCCGTCGACACAGCTTCTTGTTTAATAACTTCAGGTGTACTTTCAGGGCCACGGAGTCGGAGCACCAGAGCTGGATATTTTACCTGGAGCCGGAGCCGGAGCTCAATTTAAAAATCAGGAGCTGGAGCTCAGTTTAAAATTTAGGACCGGAGCTGGAGCTATGGCCATTTGAGAGGTTTCTCCGACTCCCTTCCTAGATAAGCTACTAACGGTTATGCTAACTAGAATTACTTTACCTGAAACATTGCTCTTCATAGCGCACTAAACGCGATTGTTACGAGTCACGATACCAGACTGCAACAATGCATCTGAAAATCTTTGATGTTTCTTTGGTTTAATAATCGCTAGGGCTGTGACATCGTAGCTGGCAGGGGTGGTGTTACTTATTAGACAATGGTTCTCAAACGCTGTTCTAAGAGCCACATGCAGCTCCCAAGCATCCTTTGTGCGGGTCTTAGCAGTCTTTCGGTAACACCTCCAATATTTTGTGTAACAGACTTTGTTAGTGCAATAAAACACAACGTGTCAATTGAGTTGTGGTAAAATTTTTAGTGCGGCTCTCTAACAAAATCGTAGGTCTGAATTTGGCCCCTTCAGCGTAATGGTTGAGAACCACTGCTATAGACAGAAGTAAGAGAAGTAAGAACAACGTTAACTACCACAACTTATTATTTTCTAGTCAGAATGATCAAAACGGGTCTGTAGTAGCCTAGCGTAGCGATCTAAAGAGAACTGAGTTATAATGAGTAGGTATATAATATATTTTCCATAGATTTTGTAGCGGTCTAATTATACTGTTAGCAGGGAGTATGATAAAGATATGATACCATTGCAGATTTAAGCGTGAAATGCATGGCACGTCATTGTAAAGAAGGAAGTTTTAATAGAAACCATTAGGTTTACTAGCAAGCTTTATTAGATTGTTTGCAAAGTTCACTATGAAACATTAGGTTTGTAACTAGCAACATAACATAGAAGTTATAACTGGTTGATAGCGAACTAGCATTGTTTTACACAGAAGTACATCATCAAGAGGGCACAAAAAAGCAATGTAAACAAATGTAGACTTTTTTTGAAGTTTTCATAAGTGGAACAAATTCCATATTTTCAGCACGGTAACCGCAAACAGTAAAAGGAGCAGGTTACGACGCTTCAAGAATGGCGTCCCACAGGGATCTGTCTCTTCAACATCTACATCTCTGACTTGCCAACCACCGTCTCCAGAAGGTATGCTTATGCTGACTATCTAGCAATCATGCATGCTGATGGATATTGGCAGGCAGTGGAAGGGGTGCTAAGCAAGGACATGGCAACTGTAGGTGAATACCTCCAGACTTGGAAGTTAAAGCTCAGCACTACAAAAATGGTGTCGGGAGCCTTCCATCTTAACAACAAGGACGCTAAACGTGAAATGAAAGTCAACTTCAACAACGAAACCCTGCCCTTCTGCTCCGAACCCAAATACTTCGGAGTAACGTCGGACAGGTCGCTCACGTATCGCCGACACCTTGAGTCACTTCGCAAGAAGCTGACATCACGCGTCGCACTCCTGAGGTGGCTCGCTGGCTCCGGTTGGGGTGCTGAGCCAACAACTCTGTAAACCGCCACCCTAACCATGGTGCATTCAACCGTAGAGTACTGCTCTCCTGTCTGGTGCCGCAGTGCTCATACCTGTCTTATCGACCCCGCCATCAATGACGCTTTGCGAATTGTGACTGAATGCGAATTGTGACTGACTGAAAGTTGGGTGCTATTTTTGCTCGGATTTTTAAGTATTTTGCACAATTTTCAGGGGTTTAGCCTGGATTTTCAACAAATCAAAACGTTTGGAGGTGCACTTGCACCCCCGCCTGCTACATCCACTGTGTCCGGTCCACTGGGAAGATCAACAATGGAATGTGGAGTGGGTAGACAACCCAACAAGACTGCATTTTCATTCCGACACCGGTACCCATCCCCCGGAGGCATATTTCAAAAATGTAACCTTGTTGGTGTTGTAAGAGTTTTTCAGCCAATCATAGCGCGGATAAAGTTCAGGAGCATTGATGAAGCCTGTCTAGTAACGTCCGTCTAACAATGAGTTACTTCTATGAAGCTGGTTTGGTGCAAGGCAGCGGCCTTTTGAGAAATGCTTTCAGCGTGGTCACGGTTGAAATCAACTTATAAGGCCAATATCACCGAATTTCCCCCACTGGGCGGCATTGAAATTTTCCACTGCACTTCAGAACTTTTATAAATTTCCAGTTAAACCTGAAAACCTCGGTACGTGTGCTAGTCCAGAAGTCACGCATTTCTTAAAACTGAGGACGACTCTTTGGCATTACATGTTCAGTGATGTAACAAAGAGCATTGTCTGTCTTCAAGAAAGGAGTCTTTTGCTGATAAGTGTCACTTGAAAATCTGCACTTGATTTTATTTTGTTTTCTGTCTTTCTTGATGTTTCCATCTCCGGTTGCAGTAAACACATGAAAATGGAAGGTCAAATTTGCTGCTTTTCTAGTTGAACAGCCGTGCTACTGTTAGTTGAAATAAGTGAAAAAAGTACACAAATTAAAATTCATCAGAAAGCGCTTTCAACAGGAAGATATAGATGTCTTTTACATTGATTAAACGAATTACTACAGAAGCGGTGCTGAGTGGCTGCTTTCGGTAACTCTTTAGTTCAGGTTTGAGTAAACACGGGCCTGCGCTCTACATGCAGTCCGTTGAGATGGTGTCATTTATTGACTATATTTGGAGCCAGAGCGGTTGAATATTTCAGACTTTGCGTTTTGGTCTCCTATATTATTTAATGTTATTGCCATACTGAGATACGTTTCCAGAAATCTAAATTAAAGAGAGTCCAATGCAGACGTCATTTTGTCATCATACCAGTTTGAACATTTTTTGTTTCAGTGACAAGCACAGAAGTTTTTAATTTAAACAAACTTTCATGAGTTTTATCTGAGTACGTCCACCTGGATCAGGGGTCGGCAACCTTTTGCTCATTGTGCGCCAACTTAAGGATTCAAATCATTTAGTCTGCCAACAACATATGCATTTTTATACAAGTCAGGTCAATATACCTTCTGTGTGAATCACAACAAAATTGATAAGTAAAACATGGAGCTTCTGTGTGCCATTGGAAATTGCTTGGCGTGTCAAGTTTGACAAGCGTGCCGCAGGTTGCTGACCCCTGACCTAAATGATTTGTTCGAAGTTATCAAAAAGCTCAAAGGCCCGCGTCTTCAAGATATGAGACCTGAAACTTTTTTCACCTGGTTGATGAAACCTGAATCTATCCCTAGCGCTCCACAGACACATATGAAAAGTTTTCCTTCATAAGCAATGATTGAACATGACTAAAAATAATTCATTGGAATTATCGAACTCGACATCGATTAATTTGAATTTGATTTTATTAAGATTTTTTCTTCATGAGAAAGTGACATCAATCGAGGTTTACCATCGCCAAACAAACGCTTATCCAAGCAAATTTTGAAATGAAACTTCCCGAAACATGTCATAAACAAATAAACGTTGCAAGCCTCGAAACAAGATTGGAGACATGACGTGAACATTTAGAAACGGAATCGGGCACGAAAGCGAGCAATTTGACTCCATAACTTCTTCGATTTGTCATGAAATAATGGATGAGCTTAAGAAAACATTTTGCAACGCGGTAATTTCAAAGCAAGATCGCTCTTGTAGGAACAGTTAATTCAAAGAAAAATTCCGAACGAAAGCACTAGTCTGGTAAAAGTTTAAAATAACAAGAACAAACTATTGAAACTTTGTACTGTACTTGCAATTTACCCGACAAAATCAACTTTGTATTTTTGTGATTTTTATTTCAATTCTGTTGCTTGATATGTTGTGCTGCCCCTAAGAGCTTTTCAAATGGGGACATTTCACTGAAAGGGTTTCCCAGACGTGCTTCATCAGCATGAAACGTAGTACACATCACAAATGGTTGAATATACAGAGAGCTTTTACACACATTACTTTTGCAGACATGTTTCTTTAAGGTAGTCATCAGCAAACTTTCGTTGTGGTGACCCGATTCGCTCTTTCGGTTGTAATTAAAGGCCCGTGCGAATTTGTGAAGGCCCTATTTCAAATTTTGCTGTATTAACTTACCTGTTACATTAAATGCTATGTTTGATCTCATAAGCTGTATAATGACAAAAACAATGCTTTGTGAAAGTCAAACATTCAATGTTACATATTTGTTACAGTAACCTATGTTTTAGCCCTGGCAACCAGCACAGGACTGCAGCTCTTATGTACACCACGCGGCCCACAACAGAAAGTGTTGCACTTTCCAATCAAAAGTGCTAAACGGCTCACAACTAGGCCGAGACCCACACATTGCCGACCACTACTGTTTAAAGGGATGAGAGACCAATCAGTATTTTGTACTTTTTAATTAAGTTTGCATGTTTTCATGTGATTTCCTCATTTACTTTTTTAAACAGCGCAGAACTAGGAATTTAAACTCAGATTGCAAACCAGTTTTCTCTAGATTGCGAGATTAACTACTTACCTTTCCTTCCGTGACTGCTTTCAAAAAGCGAATGAAAAAGTTCAGCATGAATGACTTTCCCTTCCGGAATGCACCAGCCACAGAGTAAACAGCCACAGGTAGATTGGCAACCCTTTCTTGACCAAACACCATTTCAAGTTGATTTTTATCAACAGAGTACGTGCCGGTTGCATCAGGAATGATAATCTGAATAGCTCTGTGATCACCGTGGCTTGTACCAGGTTGTTGTTCGCTGTGGCTGATTTCATGACAGACACGATGTGGTTCTTGTTTCGGAAAACTGTGAATATCTGATTCCGATGCTTTTGCCCAAAAAGAACGTCCGTGCGTGCGTTCATGTGGATCATGCTGGTGACTTTCACCTGTGGTTGCAGGAAAATATAAATTTTAGCAGAATAGTTTCATTTCAGTGACTTTCAGCATTTGCTACCTTGCAACTTCAATTAGGTCCATTTGTTTTTCGTAAAAAATGTTTCATGCGTCGGTTCACTTCTACAGTAGTCATTAGATCCACAGATGTTATTTTAAAAATTAAAATAAGAAAATAAACAATTCATGAAACTCACCCCCATGTAAGTATTTTGCACAAAACAATGCAAAAATGTGTTTTTATCTTGCAGAAACATTGTGCTGGAAGACTTCAGTTCGAAGCACGACCATTATACACTTGGAAAATATTGTTGTTATTACAACTAACAATTGCCCTACGCATCACAAGCCCTATGTCAGCGGTTCCCAAAGTATGGGTCGCGAAGGGTCAAAAAATGGGTCGCCCCGAGGTGATTCAAATCAGTAAAAATGAACTTTTTACTTTCATTTTTCAAGTTCTTTCAATTCCGTCATAGACTAAACTGTTGCATCATACGCATTTCATTTGGCTTCGTCTTATTAAAACTGGATTATTGCATCATAAGTGTGGTTTTCCGAGAGTTTTAATGGCAGCACAGCTACCAGTCGTAACTAGCCAACAGGCTGCTAAGTTAAGGTTCGTTGATTACGGAAGTATTTTGGAGCTGAATAGGTCAGTGGAGTATCAGCGCTGATAGTATGAAAGTTTAACTATGTAGTAGTAGAGTAGTTTGAAACGTTTCGCTTCCTAAGCACGTAAAACACATTTTTTTCGATGTTTTAGGCTTGGGTCGTGAGATGTTCATAAAACTCAGATTTGGGCCGCGCTTAAAAACGTTTGGGAACCACCGCCCCATGTCAGTTTCTGTGTTATGCCTTCTTACTTGTATGGAGATCCATCAGTATTTAGTGCACCGCATACCCACAGCATTGCAATTTTGTCGCGATATAAAAGCAAAACACAAAAGTATATCACATGTTCAGGTGATTAAAAATACGACAAGCTCAGTTTATGTGCAGTGAAAGAAATGTCGTTACAAAAATTGCCACGCCATCACAAGTTTTACTATCAAAATTTCCCGAAATGACGAAAATCAATTTTCCTAACCTGATCCATCAGTGTTAGGCTTACGATACGTCCCATTTTAGCAGGGACACTCCCGGTTTTAAGGGCTTTGTCCCGGCGTCCCGGTCAGTCAACCAAAATGTCCCGGTTAGGCATTCAGTCAGGCAGGATAGTCACACACAGTGGCGCAGCGAGGCCAAGTGGCGCCCGGGGCCGGCCAATAAAATGCCGCCCCTTCCACACCTCAGATTTGCTTACAATAATTTAAAATGTGTAAAGATCAACGTTAACACTGCACGGGGCCCTTTCAAGGTCCGGGAACCATTTTAACACTTGCACGGGGCCGTTACAAGGTCCTGGAACCATTTAGATAAAATAGGCCTAAAACCGCCTCTTGTTGAGAAGCGCTGGCATGCAACTTTCATCATGATCTGTAAACTTGGTCTTGTTCAGGGGCGTGCAGAGGTCTTGTGATGCCTGGGCCCCGGGGCAACTGCTTGATTGTATGCCCCCCTACCAGATGCTAATCTGAGGAATGTAAAAGTTCAAGCACAGCAAAACTACCTCCCCAAACCCCTGCCACCCGCAAAAGCATTACGCCGCAAAAGCTTCACCTCTAGTGAGAATAAAGAAGCGAAAAAATTGTCCGAGTCTCGTACCACGTTACGCACAATAGCAAGGCCCTTGAAAGTTGTGAAAATAATTTTGCATAGCACTTTTGACGAGAAAAAAAGTTAAATACGTTTCTGATGCTGGAGCTCTGCTGAAAAGAACATGGTACATTTTGAACGGTATCGTAATTTTTTGGCGCTAAGTGTTTTAACAGCTCCCAACGATGTTCGTTCTGACAAATTTTCTGTATTATTTTGATCTGTTTTACAATTGAAAGCGAAGAATCTATCTATGATTGCATTATTGCAAACTTTGCAATAGGTTTTTCTTGAATCAGCAAGATAGGCAGTATTTAGCACGGAGCCAAAGTTCCAATTCTGAATCTTGCAAGCATGCATGTCGAAGCTTTTAACAATACTGTATTGCTTTGACTTACCAAGGAGTCTTTTTACCAGACATTATTACTTACCG
>JGI24158J21664_10004359_pt1 | contig 18204 bp, 16 predicted proteins | sample Ectturendosymbi3_FD_21664 | JGI IMG/M metagenome (IMG submission 21664)
GTCTGCATCTTGATTAAAACTGAAATGTTCTCATTTTCGGAAATGTTGCGAAGAGAACTTTTATCTGCGTGTCAGGCTTATGCAGAATCACATGGAAATATTTTCAACTGCAGCAAAACGGTGTGTATGATGTTTAAGACTAAGAGTGCAAAAAGCACAGTCACCCCATTACAGACACATGGGTGGTAAAAATCTAAAATCTATTAACCACTACAAATATTTGGGAGCTGTACTGGATTCTGAGCTCTCAGATGACAGACATTCAGAGACAACTGCGATAAAAATATTGTGCAGCAAACAAGCTGCGAGCCTCTTTTCCCGAGGTTCAAATGCAGTTAAAAATGTACTTTTTCGTTCCTTTTGTAAGCCCAAGTATGCATCACAATTATGGTGGAATTTCAGAAAGTCAAGCATGCAAAGATTGCGTGTGGCCTATAATTGTGGATGCAGAGATCTATGCAACCCTCACTGGAGAGCGAGTGTTAGTAGTCATGACTCATCACGTTCAATGCAACATTCCTACATTTGAGACACTATTAAAAAAAAATATGCACTTGTTTCTCGAAAGATGCAGAAGGTCTAATAACGTAATGGGTGCCTGCTTTGACGCAGTTCGATTGTTTATATTCGTCCATATTCTTTGAACACTACAACCGCATTTTATGTTGTGGCTTAGTGCTCGGACATTGCAGTGTTTGTTCGTTTGAAGGTGTGCATGTCACAAAGCATTCGTACTTTACCTGGATTTCACCAGTTCAGGAATTAGCGTCCCACTCTGCAGTAATGTTGTACTAAGCGAACAAATAGTGTTACGAATACGTATGTAAACCTGAGGCTCGGCCTCCAACGCCGTTACAAAACGTCCTGTTAAGTAAATTTCTGTAGCCCGGTGTCAAGCGAAATTTCTGACCTATTATTTTGTGCCAGTTATTTTGCTTCCCAGAGTAAAGGAATAAAGTTTGGCGAATACTTTTATGATGTGTGTTGTGTAAATTAAAACTTTTTGGTTGGATGTCAGATACTCACAACAAGCTACAGTACGGGAATGAGTAAAACCAGTGAAAAATATTGGACTTCATCTCAGACTTCAATTATTTTTCTTTTTCTAACTGTAACATAAACCCTAACCCGACACACTTACCTAAACACCAAAGCCTAAGCTTTAATCATCAGTTTTCTCAGCGTAATTGATATATAGAATGTTGCTCTGTGCATGCGTATATGGCATGAAGTCGTATATGGCATGAAATTTCTCTTGACACCGGTGATTCAGGCTCCAACGCTGTTGCAAAACGTTCTGTTTTGTCTGTTTTTATTAACCAGCGTTGTGCAGTATGTGTGTATTTCTACTATGGACTTCGTGTCTGCGGGCAATGTGACCGTTTGCGAAAAAGTTCTACCACGGTTGAATAAGCACGATGACGTCACTGAATGAAATTTCATGAAAATTTCCCCCCCGAAACGAAGAGCTGGTTGCGCCCCTGGGTGTATGTATGGCTAAATAAATAGCATAGCTGGCACATGCTAGGCTGTGGTTCAGTGGGAAAGTTTTATTTTTTGTCATTACTTGTGAATCAGTTGGCACCGTGGACTCGATGTGTTTTCCATGGCAACAACAAAGTGCACAGGGCTAATGAAGCCCTGAAGCAACCTGGGTTTGCTTTTTTGCCTTACTTAGAGCAAGGTGAGGTGCTCGTAATTTGTCAGTTTTTTTGCAGCTGTGGCAGATCTTTTGCAGGTAACCATTGCTTTCGCATAGGAGATTTTTTCCTTCGCTGATAAAAAGAAAGTATTAGATGTTTTCGACAGGCATTGTTGGGATGCAGCATGCTGCAGCAGAATGAGCGAAGTGCGGGATTACCGGTGCAGTTGACTAGCAGTGAAATGGTGCAGCACCTTCCTGATGATTTTATGGCTCTATGTATAATTCCTAGATTTGCTATTTTCTATTGTCAAGTTTTTCATAATTTCCATATTTTTGCGTCAAACTGATATTCACAACTGTTCCGAATTTCCGGTTTTGCTGACACATTTAGAGTTTTAGCAACATCGCATGTCGGTAGAAATCCCAGAAAGGCCGTAAAGCCTATAGCAATACGTCAAAGTAACTGATAAGCCATGACGCATTATTTGCTCTCTGTATAAAACTCTTATGAGCAAAACTTTTCCCCAAGAGAGTTCAGAGGCATTTTTGAAAATAAAGTCTGCATTAAGCAGAACAAAAAAATTCACCAGCGTGTTTCAACAGAGTGCTTTGAAAGGCACTTCGAAAAAAAGATATGGTATTATTTGGCTTTTCAAAAAAGAAACTCTTTGGCACTCTCCCATCTCTTTTGAATAAGCTTATGGGTTTCATAACAAAACTCTTGGAAAAACAGTTCAAAGGTTGTCACTAGCAAAATAGGCTACTCCCAACCTCTCGTTGCAGAGAATACGCGCTGCGGTTTCTTTGGTACATGCACATTTTTTATTGAATTCAGTATAAATTTTGAACGGGGTAGAGGACAAATCGTTTTCTCTATCTCGCAAACAACATAACAACAAAAAAAGCTTAGCCACTGACCTCTTTGAACGGCTAAATTTTGAACAATCATTTTTAAAACCGTTTTTTTTAAGGAACTCCTTGCAAAGCTTCACAAAAAAATAACCTATACAAAGTCTCGAGACGAAGAGCTCGAGACCGACATCGAAATCCTTCGAGACCGAGACCTGAGACCTTCAAGACCGAGACTCCAAAAAACGGGTCTCGAGACACGTCTCGAGACCGAGACCAAGTCTCGAGACTCCATGACTGGTCAAGACCCCCGCACAAACGTAAAATCCCCATAGGGAAGACTTTCTGGCAACGGTTCTGCTCTCAATCTAAAACTCTCAACCTGCAAGCCTAAACCTACAACCTACAACCCTCAAGCCAAAACCATGAACCTAAAACCCTAAACCTAAAACTCTAAACATAAAACCCTCAACCTTGCTTGTAAAATGATTGTAATTTGTTACATATATAAAAAACACCTGTAGCACACCATGAAAACGTTGCAAAATACGTTTCCTCCAACAAGCCACTCAGCACCAAAATTGCTGACCGCCGCGCTCATGCAAGAAGTTGTCGCTATATAGGCCTACACGAAAAGTTTCTTGAAGTGTGCGTGCCACTCGCGCCTGACGGAGTGCTCACGTATGGGAAAAGCAAATTTGTCTGAAAATCCAGCATTGGCAAAGCAATGCCAAGTGGTTTCACTCATTTCTATTGCCACTGAGTGGTTCTTCTAACTCAAAAAAATTTTAAAGGTTTTTTCAACATTGGTGGGCGGCTCGTAGCGGCTCGGTAAAATCCAACCGCTAAATATATCGTCAGCGGCCCGCCCAAAACCGGACCATTAGCGGCCCGTGCCATCTCTTATCTGTGGTTCTCGCCTTATCGCCTCGTCACTGTCATTCGTCAATCGTCAAACAGCTACATTTAACATTTGTGAATGCTGCGTTTTGTTTATTGCTCCCGAGTAATACTCAGTACTGTAGTGTTTACTGTAGCAAGTAAGTGTATTGTTTTTTTGCAACAAAACAACGGTTCGCACAGTCAATAGGTCACACAGCGTTGCGTATACTATAGGCTAATGTGGAAACTATAGCATTATTTAAAGCAAACCTCTACACAAGCAACGAACATTTATTGGTTCATTTTTGTCGCAAAGGATTGGTGAAGGACCAGATCATGATGACATGATCTAGTCTACCAAACCTGCAATACAGCTTTCAGACCTATCACAGATAGTCATTGAAAAGAAAAGGTGATAAAAAACAAAGACACATATTTACAGATGAGTGCATGCCTATGTACACACAGTCCCATAATGAGATAATCAATTTTACAGGTGTGGAGAGAACAAACACTGGAATTGTAGATCACAAAGATGGTGGCAAGTAACTTGGTTACAGTTTATTAACATGGAAACTAGTTGTGGAACGCATCCTCAGTCCTTAAAAATTGTAAGATAAAACTTACATTCAAACAGTGACACTTGAAAACAAGTAAAGTTCAGTAAGAAACAAACTTTGGTTAGAATGACAGTATTAAAATTTGCAAGCTTAGCTAGTAAATGGCTGATATTCCCAAAGCCTCATAACATAACATTGTCACTGCTGGGTGCGTTTAGTAGCAGCCTAACAAGGCACTTTTGCTCCAGGAGTAACACACGTGCGTGGTGACGAGTGCTACTGCTAGAGTCAAACCAAGCAGTTAAACAGAGCATCACCTATGAAAAATAGGTATGCTTGCAAGTTTTAATCATCACAGAATAATGAGAGCAGAAAGCAGGCAGATTCCTCAGAAGCTTGCCGCCAGGCTAAGTTTTGTGTGTTGTTTATACTGTATTGTCTCTCAACTCAACCATTCACCACTGTGCTTTGTTTCTGGGCTGTGAGCTTGGATGTTTCCTTACTGAAAGTTAGGGAGCATGCTTGCAAGGTAAATTGCACAAAACGTGATTAAGTATTTGGAGTTAGATTTCAAGTAGGGAAAATTGCGTTAGGTTGGGTTATTAGCATAGCATTAGGTAGAAGCTTAGTCTCAAACTAGGGTGCCCTGTAAAAGATGGATATCAGTCAGTAGTGTATCTTGGTTGCGGATAGAAATGACATAACTAACTGGAGTCACAAAAACCGAAAACGTTTGGTGAGTAATGACACCACAACGCTAGTTAAATTGATATTTGTTAGTAACCTACTACCTAGGCCTACTTTGAGCCACTATCGTTCTCACACCAAGATTATTCTATTCCTGATATGAAGCTCTTGTTAGAATAAAATTTAGGTTTCAACAATTGTGAAAAAATATAAAAAATTAAACCATCATAACCTTTTAGCGTCAGGCGCGTATCCAGAAATTTTGATAAGGGGGAGCGAACAACAACCAAGTCTCAACATTTAAATATATATTGCCCTTGTTTTTAAAGCATCATCCATAAAATCTGCCTTTCTCTGGCACTTCTTTTTCTGAATAATTCTATTCAGATTTGAGCAAGCAAATAGAAAGTTGTTTTCCTTGAATTGACAAGTTTTAAAAGTTAATTTTTAATAAATTTCCAAGTTTCTACTTTAATTGAAAGCCACCATTTTCTCGTAAAACTTTTTTACGAAAGCGTTTGTGAAGATCTCGATGCTATACTCGTAAGTGCAAGATCTGCAGTATGCTTTTTTCAGCCGATATTGCAGTTGAGCAAGGAGTCATTGTGATTGCGCTTTTGATATTTACACGCTTCTGATGTACACCAACACACTTTCAATCGAAGTCGAGTAGCGACTTTGCTTTAAGACACCGACTCCTGAAGCAGGTCTACAAAAGTCGAGCTCATATAGACGTGGATCTTGTCTAATTCATGAGCGACTGCTTGACTTACGCAATAGATAATGTAAACTCTTAGAGTCCCTCAGCGTGTTTGAAAATTTTTTGGATTTTATGTCATAAAATGTTATTAAATGTGACTGCAGTAGCATTTTTGTGTGCTACTTGCACCAAGTCTTCCCATAAACGATTTGGTATTTATCAATCTAACTTTTCAGAGTTCACATATGTTAAAATTTTAAACAAAAAAATTCAAAAATATTATAAATACCATTTTTTAAATTGGAGAAGTTATGCATGTGCCCTAAACAAACCTGCATATGTTTGACCCACTCAGTCTACGAAAACTGTGAAAACGTTTGTATATTTGCGAAAATAAAGCCACAATCGATTTTTACCACAGTCTGCATTCTACAATAAGTTAAGAAATAGGCCTACTTGTCACCGCAGCTTAACACAACGGTTGGTTAGTTGATCTAGCCCAGTGGTTTCCAAAGTATGAATCAAAACCCAAAGAAGGGTGGAGAAGGGTCAAAAAAAGGGTCGTGCAGAGGCGATCTAAACCAGAGTTATAAATTTTCAACTTTACCACTGCTTGTCTGTGTCTGTCTGTAGCATAGATACTTGAGAAAAGAGTAGATTGCTAACATTAAAAGCGAACTTAGCAACTTGCTACCAAAATCATCCACACTTCCAGTATTTTTTTCATACGTTCTTTGAGGCTTGGGTTGCCAGGTGTTCACCAAACTCAGATTTGTGTCGCGCTCTAAAGAGTTTGGGAGGTAAGCGGTTGAAGACTTTCTTTAAACCCATTAGTGTTTAAATAGAAAAATCCGATCAATTACGAAAAAATTCAATTTAGTTACATATTGGTCACATGCGCTTTATCGAGAAAACAGATTGCAAGCTATCTGTAAGCAAATTGCAGTGTCAATGGCCTTAACACTTACAAAATAAACAGCATCTTTCTACTTTTGTTAGATTTTTCTGCTGACTCTTCGCATTGCAGCTGAATGCTTTCAAATTTACTGTAGGATAGGGTGGCAGTTAGCATCAGGTGAATGTTGAAACACTTTTAGACCACGTACAAATCGGATTCTGATTGCTTGACAAAACTGTTTTTTCTCGCCGGCAAGGTAATGAGAGATCATTGATGAAACCGTTAAGGCTCCACATATTTATGATTGAACAGTCGCAGTAGGTCTGTATGTCATTATAACTAAATATCTAGAATAATTGCTTTTGTTGCTAAACAGTATCCATGGCCTAATTGCGTAATAAAAAAGACCTTTAAACTGAATTGCCTATTAGCCAATGCTTGAGCTTCAAGGCACAACCGTCGCCAGAAAGTTTTCAGTAGGGGTGCTTTGCGTTTGTGTGGGAGGCCTTGACATTATAAAATAACCAAAACTACACTTATTTGTAGTGTATCACGTTTCAATTTGGGGGGGCTAAGCCCCCCCGTGGCCACGGGTCTGCTTCAAGGCATACAAAATATCACCACCATATTCATGCATTTAGTGGTAAAACTGTACAAAAATCTACGATGTTCATTTAAACAATTTAAACAAAGCTACAGCTGATGCTGCAGTCAAGGGCAAAATGTACAGCATTTTCAGCATGCCAAAGTTTCAGCGAATAATTTTTGCGATGGTCTTGAAAAGAAATTTGCATCACCATCAGATGGGATACAGCAAGCTGGTGCAAAAAGCGTTACTCCTTGTTTACTTTTGGTTAGTGATTACAAACGCATATATACAAGTTTTTATTTCATTATCACCACTTCCACACGGAGCTTAGGCATCAGGTGAAGGTCAGTCATGGCATGAATTCTCCAGCCATACTGCTTTGATCAGGTTTGACTAAAAGTTGAAGTAGAATAGTTTTTTTAAGTAGTTTTGTTGATTTGCACTGACGCATTTCTTTGGTTTACACATCAAAAGCTTGATTAATCTAAAAATTGCTAGTGCTACTTCTGGAATTGGGAGGGGCAATTGCCTCCCTCCCTGGCTACACGCCTGTTTAGCGTTATGTGTTTGGGGGGAAGGTTGTATTAAATTCAATGAGAAATTATTTTTTGTATTGTATCTATGCCTTTATTCATTGTGTAACAAGTTTTTTTCCCACGCTGGTTACATCATCACACATCCGTTAACGATATCTGCTCTGAAGGAAATATGTTCAATATACTGTACCCGAACTAGCCCACTGAATATTTAAGACAGTGTCTAAATGACCGTATGTGGTTTTTACTTTTAAAAGTGGCTATTAAATTTTTTGTAACCTTAAGCTCTATGCCTAGGAAACCCCAATGCCCTAATCGTAAACCTTAACTGCAAACCCTAACCTTAAACTTACACTAAGCATAAACCCTAACTCTAAACACTATCCCTACACCCTAACCTTAAAACACTATCACAAACCCTAACCCCAATCCAAAACCATGAATGTAAGGCAGTGGCTATAGGCCTGCCAGCGGACCTTCAATTTTGAAAACTTATTCGTCTGCCACCTGTAATGTGACACCAAGGCACAAGTGTGCAGTAGACTGCACTACGCTTGATAGGACACATACTAGACCTATATTGTAAATCTGAACACAAAAGTTTAAAAACCTTTAAAAAAAGAGTAAAGCTGCGCCAATGAAAAGTGCAACCACTACCATTACCAAAACGAGATATACCATGGTGAGAGCCGATCTGAAAACTATTCCTACAATAGAGGTAGACGCATCTGCTCAACAATCGTGACAGTGCTGATAGAGTGACAAACTCAGCAATTTATTCAAACCGTGTCACTGCCAGCAGACCTACAGCTTCTTCCTAAATGTAAACCTATGTCTGCTTTTCGTAGTGTACGTAAAATAGGAAGCAGTCCCGAAAATATTAACATAGAATTTTGTGTGAGAACATCAAAAGTATCTTGTGCACAATCATAAAATTTCATACAACCACTGTGTGACTCAAATTAACAACTCCTTACACATGAGCTCTATTCACTTTCCACCAGACCATATTGGTGGTGGTGAGATCGTCTCCAACTCAGTTTTATATTTGGCACAAAAACGGATACGAGATTTTTTTTTAGTTCTTCGAAATAGAAAACTGGATATGGTCATTTAGACACTACCTGTATTTAATTGTTCTTCTAAACAAACTTACAAAGTACAGTACATAGGCTATGGCAGTGTGCCTCGTTCATGTCTGAGTCAAATGTCACCAGTTACAGTTATATCCTCAATCGTCATGCGCAGACTTGAACTGTGATGCAAAAGAGCGACAGTTAATTAGTGAATTCTGTTTTTGCGTCACAGTTATATTCATGAAAACCATGTTAGTTGCTGCTTCCTTCTTGTTCTTGTTGTTCAAAATCTACTCAGCTTCAGATTCGACTGACATTGCAAAGTTTTTCTATTCAAAGTTCATAGATTTGCTCCATTCAACAATTATTTATTTTTTGATCTTTTGAGATATTTTAACATTTGTGAAATAAAATAATTTATACATATGTTTTACCATACATGAAAGATGGGAGATGAAAATCGAAGAGGTGGTTTGGAGGATGAAGACCGTGGTCCAGGTTGGTCATAAACTACTACCTCATTAAACCCTAATCTTAAGCATATTTCTGGATCTTTCACAGGTTGCAAGCAGAGCATTTTTTTGAACATGCAATAAGTTTTTTATAAACATCTTATGATTATGTGGCATGACTTTGTGCTAACCATAACTGAAAATAATAATTTCTGTAATTCTAGTATTATATATGTATATAACATTAAAGGGTCAAATTTTGGAACAACACTAATTTGGAAAATAGTGAAAAAATCATGTTGGCAGACTCGTTATAATACACTAACACTGACTATGAATATATGTATGAAAGTTTTCATTGGTGAGTATTTACGAAGCTACATGCAATCGCAGTGTTACTTTGTAAGGTACTTTTACCACTGCAGTTATCATTTATGCACAGCCACAACATGTCGGCAGCAACGCTACATGATTATGAGAACTGCTGAGTCGTTGCATTGTTTTCGAAAGAACAGTGAACAAGTTATTAGGGTTGAATCTTAATCCTAAACCCTGTTACAAGTCTGCAGATGCAATTACTCAGAAGTTCTCATGCAGCGTTGCCACCGACATGTTGTGGCTATGCACTGCATTGATGGTAGCTAAAGTGGTAAAGGTACCTTATATAAGGTAATATTTTGATTGCATGTAACTTTGTAAATACTCACCAACAACGGTTTGATGCATATGTTCTTTGTCAGTGCACCATAACAAGTACACTGACATGTTTATTCTGTTATTTTCTGAATTGAAGTAAGTAGTCTCCACACAGATGAAGACTTTAAATAAATCAATCAACAAATTTTTAATAGGAAATTGATTTCACATAACGCTATGCATCATCAGTCCTACAACCTTATTATTATTGATAGTAACTAGTCTCCATATAGGTGAAGAGTTTGAATCAATCTGCAGATTTTCAATAGGAAATCAATTTCATGTAACACTATTCATTGGCAGTCTCACAACCTTATTCACATTTTCCGAATTGGCATGTTCTAGAATTTGGCTAATTTAAGGTTGAAAAAGATTCTTAAAACTAGTATGTTTGTATTTTCTGTCTATCTGTACAAGCTATACAATTACATATAATTAGAACTTTGAACTAACCATGAAATGTGAATTTTAAGCCAGAATCCATAGTTAATTTCTCTGCCTTAGTCTTTGATGATCAAAAGCACATTATTTGTATATTGCAAAGATTTGCATCTTTCAGGTCGCCTGTAAAAGTATTGCTTTTTTTAGCCACTATAACAATAAAAAATTTTAAGGCAAGATCCTTCTGATAATTCAGTCCTCCTTAAAAAATGTTTTTATAAAACATGTCTTAATTGGTGATAGTAAGTATTGCTTATGCATATAAACTCTTATGCCCTCCTTATTACAACCTGCTGATTTTTTGAAATCTTTCGTTTCTGGAATTTTGTTGTTTTATGAACAGTTGTTTCATGGCTTTCATAAAGTATTCTGTATATTTTTTGATGTTGCAGAAAAGTACAAAAAATATGAAAAATAACAATTGTTTTGGTATCACTAAATGACAAACTTGAGAAAGCCTTGGTGTGTAGGAAATATGATATACAAAAAACTTTATTGATTAATTATTAAGAATAGTTCCATTTGATTAGATTTTGGTTTTGAGTTATTATCATATATTTGTGGGTGGCTAAATTTAAGCAAGCTATCAGTATGTGAACACACTTGTTGTTTTCTTAATGTGAGTTTTTGTATTCCTGTTAGGTGCAATGTATCAGATGTTTGAAGTTATGTCAGATTTGATGGATAAGTTAAAGCTACTTAATTATGAAAAGCACTTCTTGAGAAAGCACAATCTGAAGTCAATGTCCAGGTGAGAAAGCAAAAACTTTTCAAAAAGTTTGATTGCTTATACTCTATAATTTCAACGTATTGTTACTACATTTTAAGTCTTTTTAAGATTGTTTTCAAGTTGTGTGCATTTCAGGCAAAATTCTATTTTTGGTTTTACAGAGATTAGTTGCATATTATTACTTACGTGTATACTGAATATTGATAAAATAATACATGGTGGCGATCTTTTAACCGCTTTGTATTTTCATTAGAATTGCCCTCTAGCATCCATAGAAGCAAGGTGACTGAATTGAGTATCATTTGGTTAGCACTTAATTGTTTCACACCAAGTTTCTTTTGGCATTTTCACATTACTGTGGTTTCACCGCATGCTTTTTTGTAATGTTGTGGCGTGTAACTGCAACACATTTACATAGGAAACACCTGGTACACTTTGTGGCTAACAACCAAATTTGTGCTAGTTATGTTTGTACTAGCTCACCACTTAGTGAAACAGTACGCCGTTTACTTGTAATAATAACTAGTTTTAAAATTAAACAGTCAATAAATGGCCCTTACCATTTTGATTTAGAAATAATTCTGCCATGACATTTAACATCTGCTAGTTTCACAATGGTATCATTTAAAGTTCTAGTCAAAGCAAACAGAATCAAACTCTGGTCAAACATTTGCAGTGAACTCTGAACTCAAAATCCTTTTCAGCTTTTAATGCAGTCATAGCAGTAGTATAATCACTGAAGAATTGTTACTCTCTATTGTATATCTTATTTAACATCTATAAAGTGCGAAACAGTTTCTGCAAAAGCAGCAGCAACTGCCATGGACAAGAGCCGAGATGGAAATATGCTAAGGAAATGGCAATGTGCACATTGTCTAGTTTTATCACATAGCATCATACATGTAAAGTGAATCTTGCCAATTCTTACAGCTATAACATTGCCCTGTACATCATCAAGACGATTCCAAAGGTTTAAAACAATGCAAAAAAATCTTGGGAAATGTAGCCTGTGATATTGCCCATGTTGGAAAACACTGTTAGATGTGCTAATTTTTAGCATTGCAATTTATTTATTCAGTTTCTAAAAGTATTACGTTATCACACTGAGTAACTTTAAGTAATACTACTCAAACCTAAAGTTTCTCTTGGTTTACTGACCCTTATTACTTCTGTGAATTTTGCTCAGATTTTGTTGGAACTTTTGTGTTAAACATATAAGGTTTTTAATTCAAGAAATGGTGAAATGAGGGATTTAGTGCTACAGTTCTGTCAGTAGGACATACCTATAAAAATTCCATCTTGAGTGTTTTTCTTTACTGTTATGATAAAAACAACATACAAAATTTAAAATGTTTTCTTTTTCACATTGTCTTTTGTGTTCATTAGTAAGTGTGTTATGGTCACCAAGATCTTTGCAAAACTGCTATAAATGGACTTGATTTATAAAAATTTGTAACCCCATTGTCCAGTCAATTCAAAAGTGATAAGATCAAAGATTTTGAAACAACAAAAATCAACGAAAAGCAACTTCTGAAAACTGTACTACCTGGCACCAAAAATGTTAGCAAGAAAAAAACAAAAGATAACTTTGAAAGTCTAAGAAAATTCTTATTGCTGCAAGTAAATGGTTTCAACGCCTTTTTTAAATGCAAGTCTTACATGTGAATGATGTTAGTGCATTTAAGCAATTTCATTTTTTTCTCATAACTGTCTATTTGTTGCTTTCTATAATTTTGTAGATAAGTGTGCTTCATGTAAAAAGTTGGTGTTGTTCTTTAACCATGTGTATGAACTCAAATCAAAACAACATTTTATTCTTCAACTGCAACTTAATGGCTTAAAAATAAGTTATTTTGCTGTGCATATGTGAGGGTTTTGAAGGAAAAGGGCTGAAACTATGAATAATTATATCTTTGTTGATGTGATAGAAAAACATTTCAATCAACATATCTTTTGACAATTTTTTGGCACTCACTCAAACTTAAAAAGACATGCTTAACACTGCTTTAAAACCAATTATTTAACTAAAAGTTGTGGAGTTACGGTTTTTGAATCCATTAAGACAGCATTAACTCAACATTTTGAAATAATTTGAGCTCATCATTGTTGTGATCTTGCAGCTATATTGGTAAAACTTTGGCACATTATCATCAAAGGCTATGATAGTGGAGCATTAAAAAATATATTATAATTTTATTTTCCAGGCATTACTTTGCTATACCCACCAACCCTGGAGAACAATTTTACATGTTCACTGCTTTAAGTGCTTGGCTGATTAACGTTGCTGGCCGCCCATTTGAAATGCCACAAGAATATGATGATCCTAATGCCACTATTTCAAATATACTAGATGATCTTCGTAGATTTGTAAGTTGTTGTGTTGGAGATAATAGTTATTTTGCATTTCAATAAATGGTTCTGTTTGAGAAGAAAGAAACAATCATGAACTTTTTTAACTGTCCATACAGGGTGCCAGCACAGATTTCCCTCCTTCCAAACTAAAGACAGGAAGTGGAGAGTTTGTGTGCTATGTTCTGGACAAACTGGCCGATGCTGCTCTTCTTACCACTCAATTTTCATGGAACAGGTAATGCAGTCAAATGGTCTTGCATTTTGTTTCTTGCAAATGGGTCTTTGCACCTAATGTGTTTTCTTTTGCTTCTTTCATCAAATGCATAAGTGTCTACTTCAAGTTTGCTAAGTCTTAGGTGTTTATGCTTTCGTCACGATATGTGAATGATTTCTTAGCTGCCAAGGTGCATTACTTACTATATGTGATGACAAATGTTTTCCTAGCACAGTCTGCTATGGGCTTAGGGTCAATAAAATGCAGTTAACTTGCAGAATCATGTGGATTGCAGGGCAGTTTAACAGTGGAATGAAAGTAGAGTTACGTGCCATCTCTTCTTTCCATATTTTTTTAAAGAGCCTTTGTAAAATTGATTTTTCTCTTTCCTGAATTGACATCGGGATTACCCTTGTGGTCGTGCCAATCATACTGGCGGTAACCCGCTGACCTAGTTGACATCCAAAGCAGCTGGTTGTCAGGCCTCAAGTCACTTGATGATTTGCTGTGAAAGGTTCTGCTTTTGTGTTTGTCAGACCAGAATATCCATTTGAAGAAAAGGATGAGGAGGAAGTGATTGAAGATGAAGACGAAGCAGAACTGAAATTGGACAGAATTGATGAAGAGCACAGAGGATTTGGTGATGGGGTTTCAGATGACGAAGATGCTGAGCCGTTTTTAGACCTTGGTGCAAAGTCAGCATCCAGTGCCCAGGTTTTTGTTGTTGTCTTTGTTTCTTAACTACCTTAAATTGTGGTAAACGTGCAAAATAACACCAAAACGCATCTTTTGGGGGGGATGTTACTGTGGTTGATAAGTTTTGTAAAACTTCTTTTCTCACAAATTTAATTCACAGTTTTTTTAGCTTTACTGCACCTGAAAATGGCAAGGTTCTTTGGTCGCATGCAAAACTGAATTGCATAATGCTGGAATAACTGCACGAAAATCCTGTTGTGTGTGGTTCAACATGATACTTTTGATTTCTGACACCTTTTGCTAAAACACTAAATCGTCTCTTCCAGGTGCTTTAAGTCTGTACATCGGCTGCGCGTACATTTTAACCACAGAGGTGATTTTGTGGTTTGTCGAAAAGTGTTCCTGTCCAAAAGGGATTTTGTGATCTTGTGTTGCTGACAGATTAACCAGGCAGTAAAAGTCATTCATTTACTCATGCTGCTTCACTTCAGCGCTGTATGGAAGTTCCTTTTATTTCTACGAATTTTTGTAACTTTAGTTGGGTTCGAAAACAAGACCACAATCTTTGCAAATTTCGGTGTTGGCGCGTTTCTTGTGTTTATATTTTTTTCGTTTTAACAACAGGCACAATTGTTTTCTTGCAAATGTGAAGCACAGTAAAAAAAATTAAATTGAATTCGATCAATTTTTATTATTGAAGACTTATGTTGACTGCCTCATGGGCAACTTGTCATCTTTTTTTGTATGCTGCTAAGACCGCCCTTGTCATTAGCGCTTAAAACGTTTGGTTTGACAATTGTAGCTTAAGTCAGGCTTCTCGAAGAGTAACTTGTGGAAAGGGAAGGCCTTCTCCGCCCCGATCTGACTTTGTATACCGAACGTCCCGTGAATTCCACTGAGGTTGTGTTGTTCATCGAGTCTGCAGATGTCATCCTCTCGTTTGGTGACTTCTTATGTGCTGCCCTGCCCCCACATGCAGTTGAAGGCAGTTCAGACGCTGGTGTTATATTTTGTGCGTTTCTTTTCAACTCACTTTCGTTGCGCTTCAGGGCGTTGCTTCCAGCAAGCAAGCCGAGATAATGACGTCGAACACGAACGCAGACGAATGGAAGCTGGAAGTGGAACGAGTAGCGCCATCTTTGAAAGGTAATCCTGTTACGAGTGGCTCGGATTTGACCATCTTAACAGCTGACTGGCTCGCGCAAAGACGATTTTTTTCATCAGGCTTAAGCCTTGCTGAGCAGAAAAAGACGAATTTCTTTTGTAAGTCTTTGAGATGTGCGTTGGCGGAATGGTGAGAGGGGTAAATCCCCGGCACTGAAAGTTTTCAAGCCTTGCAAGCAAGGAGAGCTGGTGTGACTGAATTGATGTGCAAAACTGCTTGCTTTACGCGAAGAACTCTTTTCTTCTTTACAACATGTAGCCGTCACAGCGTTTCGCTTGAACGGGCAGCCGGAGGTGATTGGCTTATTGTGTGAAATAAGCCGCCATCAAAGGATTATCATTATTATTTTTTGTTTTCTTTTTTCTTTGTAAGATGAGCATAGAAAACATTTTTTCATGAGAGAAGGCAAAGCGAAGATATTTAACCGGATTACTTCCATGCTTTTTAAACTTTCGTGACAGCGGTTGTTGCAAGATATCTCGGTCAGTGTAAAGCAGTGGTTCTCAACCTTTTTTGGTCCATGGACCATCTTTTCAAAAAATGTCCGATGGACCCCTTCGCTATGCTAACACCTCATCAAAAACCAGTCGAAATTGTATTCCACATAGGCCAGTGATCTCAATGGCATGTTCAAATCTTAGTGCTGGGAACATCCGTGAACCACTAGAAATTCCAGGTGGGCCACGTTCAAAACCATGGGTCTGAAGGTGGCCAGCGACAATTGTCGTCCAGAATGGGTTTTCACACTGGGTTCATTTTATCAAATATTGTTTTAATTCCGTAAGCAAAGAAACTATCCAGTAAAGCAGTGCGACAGAAACGTAAATCAGCAAGGTGACGATTGAATGTCAAGCTGCTCTGAAGGTTTAATCCTTGGCGTGTAATGCTATAACTGTAGTGCAGAACACCGTGACCTCAAGGGTCTTTTTTCAAAATTGGTCGCAAACCGGAAAACTGTAACTAAAATTTAGTTCACAACTCGTTTTTTTGTTTTCGCAGCAGCGAACTAGTTGGGCGATTAAAAGATATTAAAAAACGTTTTGTCTTTTTTCCAAATGACCCCTTCGTACCCTCCCAAATTGCTTAATCCTTTCACGAGGGAAATTTCAAAGTTGAATTTCAAAAAATAACCTGTATTCGACTCAGACTCTCTTTTCCAAGAAGTAGAAAAGCAGTAGTTTTTCATAAAACCTGGCGCAATCTGCGAACGGCGAGTTAAGCGACAGGAAGAAAAAGAAAATATTTTCTCGCACGTACTACACACTTCCGTAAAGTGAAAAAAATGTTTAGTTGATAGCGTCGTGTTTGAAGTATTTTTCAGATTAATTTGATAACAAACAATTTTTCAAGAAATTTATTTTAAAACAATGTCTTCCTTCAGAAAAGACTGCTCAAGGCCTCTTTTGGAAGCAAAATATGCTTCCCTTTCATTTTAATCACGATTGAAAAGAAACAAGTGGCAAGTTTAGGCCTCTAAAGAAGCGTATATTTCTGAAAACATTCAAGTTACGTCTGACGCAACTTCTTTTGCATCCGTTTTAACAAGTGCTTCGTTACTCTTCCAGTAACAATCAGGACCGACAACAAGGACTGGAGGAACCATCTCGATCAAATGCAACAGCACAAGAAGGGCATCGAGTCTTCTCTCACCAACGCCAAGGTAGCTTCGCTGGCTCCCTATTCGCAAGCATGCGCTTTGCAGTATTTTTTTTGTAAAAAAATATGAGCAGTTAAAACAGAAGCAATGCTCTGCTTTGCATGAACGAAATCAAGTCACGCCAAGGGTACTGGCGAGAGGTTTGTTGGACTGCAAACCCAGCAGGTTCAGCAAACTGCGGTGAAGGCACAGTGGTGAAAAAAAACCGGCAAAGACACTGTGGTGAACCATTAAAACCATCAAAAACTCGCTTAAAAAGGCGGTTTGTCGTTATGCAGGGACAACTGGACAAACTGCACAACGAAATTCGACGGACTCTGGAGAAAATATCGAGTCGCGAAAAGTATATAAACAACCAGCTTGAGAACCACATCGCTGAGTTCCGGAACGCACAGGATCAACTGGCGCAGGTATTTATAGAACACGGGGAGTGTTTGAAAGTAAACAATAATGCGTACCTGACATAGTTCTTGTTCCGCATGTCTAACTTGTCCCCCGGTGTAGAAATAAAGTTTTTGTTGTATTTTTGATACGATAACAAAATTTTGGACACCACGTTCATTCACCGACAACCTCTGCAATCGTATGAACGGGTGGTAAAGGCGTTTGATAAACTACGGTTGTTCCAAGCATTATCCTGTTGAACTGAGTTTAGTTTATTGCTGCAAACACTAAACAGTTTCATGCAAGTTACGTTGAAATGCGCTGGAACATCAAAAAAAGCTGTTAGCCAAGTTCTCCTGTGGACCACGCATCGATAGTTGGGGGTGTTCTCCATCGATAGTTGGGGGTGTTCTCCATCGATAGTTGGGGGTGTTCTCCATCGATAGTTGGGGGTGTTCTCCATCNCAGGGTTCGAAATTACTTTGTTTGATGGGATTCATGTTTGTTGTCAATAGTTTCATTTCGCCGTTACTTCAGTTTTTCAGTGATTTATGATGTTTTTTTGTGAATTGCAACGAGCAGGCGAAGGAAAAATACAAGCAGGGAAGTGGAGGTGTCACTGACCGGTCACGAGCATTGGCAGAGCTCACCGAGGAATTGGATAAAGTTAAACAGGACATGGAGGAAAGAGGGAGCAGTATGACTGACGGAGGTGCGCGTTTTACGGCAATGTTTGCTTTCAACATGGTGTATACTAATGTAGTTTTTTTTTTTAAGAAAAATGGTAGGTACTCGATATGGACCTGTAGGGACCCGATTTCTCTGATTATGGGGACCCGATTTTCTCCGAATCTAGGGACCCGATGATAATTTTCTCTGTTTCTAGGGTCCCGAATCGCGGAGCAGATCAAAAGACCGGGCACGTTTGACCGGCAATTCGAAAGACCGGCGCAACGTTGGACCGGCGATACACAAGACCGCCGCAACGTTAGACC
>JGI24158J21664_10004361_pt1 | contig 18202 bp, 13 predicted proteins | sample Ectturendosymbi3_FD_21664 | JGI IMG/M metagenome (IMG submission 21664)
CGCAAGCACAACGCAACAGCCGCGGGGCGAACACAGGGGCACAATTAAGGATTGCAAGATTGCAGGCGCCACTACGTGGCAAGGACAAGGTGATCATACATTCACCACAACGCTACGATACAGCAGCTCAAAACTGCAAAAATATCAGGCTTAGCGTTAAAACAGGGGCGTAAAACACAGTCATCACTGCGTCAGAGCAATTTACAACTGCACTTTTTGCATTAAGTCGACAATTAACAAGAAAAAAGTATGCAGAAACAATTAATCTCCTTTTCGCATGTAGTAAAGTTTTTGCAACATATCAAATTCAAGTGGGGGTTTAACCCCAACCCCCCCCTTGTGTACGCCCTTGGCAGACAATATAAAGACAATGGTTTCGGACAAAGGAAACTATCGGAACACGATCTTAAACATGTGGAGTGGACGAAAGGTCTGCAAAATGTGGTGAGATGGTTTCTGGACGCAGACGATAACCCAGATTCCCACGAAAACCTAATTATTTCTTTTTTGGCCCATTTACAATGTTCCTTGAAATTTGCATGTAAATTTATTCCGTGGTATTTGCATTAAGTTCACAAATTAACAAGCAAAAAGTATGCGAAAACAATTAATCTCCTTTGCGAAGATAGTAAAGTTTTTGTAAAATATCAAGCTCAAGGGGGAGGTTTTAACCCCAACCCCTCCTTGCGTGCGCCCTTGCCACAACTTTTCGATGTTAGGTAAGTTTTCTGGATGTTTTGGAAAAATCTCGCCTCGAAATAATTACAGGTTGTTTTGTCTCGCAGGTACTTGATGCTTTTTCCTTGCCCGACATAACTATCACGCATGTGTGCCATTCTTTTCCCTTGCTGTACGACCCTGCCTGAAGAAAGATTACGAGCATGTTGTGATGGAGTAGCCTTAATTATAAAGCCTCAGCAAACCTTTTTCTGATGAAAACGTACTGTATGACCACGCAGTGACAACAGCCGCGAATGGATGTAAGCAAAACCACCACGCAATATTTGAGTGTGACATGCACGCCTATCATGCATGTGTTTATCATCGATCCTGGTAAATACAGGGCAAATACAGTACGACTTTTTATGGTTTTTATTAAGATGCTTAATTATTACGAAGATAGTTTCTTGCAATTAAAGACGGGGATTTTTCATCGAGATTTCGGGGTCAAATTGGGGGACCCGTCTTATAGGCGAGGTCTACAGAGATAGAAAATAGTTCACTGCGATGATGGATTGTCCGAGGAGCAGTTTTACGAACTTTTTGGAGACAGCGACAACGAATAATTTGAAGGCTTTTGAATTTCATAACTTGCATACTGATTTGCTGTGTTCTATTACAGTGCAGTTTGTATAAACTGTTTTAATACTCAGAAGAAATGTGGTTTAAAAGTTAGTATAAACGTACTTTGATACTGAAATGTGTTTCTCTTGTTACCTACTTTCCTTCCTTCGTCTTATGAACGAGTCTAAACAGAATATCGACAATCTCCCAAGTGAAGATGGGACCCGTCTTATAAGCGAATAAATACGGTAGACACAAATTATGACCCGGTTTTTAATCTTTTCAACAACAAATGCCTCCCTAACAATTCACTTTTGCAGGTGAGTTGTTCGTTTGTCGAGCCGAACAAAGAAAAAGTTGTTGAGATTCTCATATAATAATATCCAGGTAAATCCAAAACTTATCCAAGACATTGACAACACAGATTGCAGGACTTTGGTAAATTCAGGAAGCTTTTAAACAACACATCTGTCCCTATATTTCTTATTTCATATTTTCTTCATAGATATATAGTACTGCTTCAAGATCACAAAAGTTTAACATTCAGTTTGTTTCACTACAAATGGGAACAAGTGGAGGAAAGTCGTACTCAAAAACTTTAATTGGATGTTCCAACCCGAAGGACTGCTCGTAGTTGGAATCGATTTCGATTGCAGCGAACACAGCAAGCAGTTCTGGAATGTAACACAAGGTTTTGGGACTTACTTGGCTACTTCGTCTGGCTCTTCCATTTTGAATTGCCAATTCTCTCCAGTCCATTTGATGAGATGCTTACACGTGGGGTCACACAAGAGTTCGAGCAAGAACTGCCACAGCTGTATTGGGCCATTGCCTTCGAAAAAATATGATTTGATCAACAACAGGGGATAAACTGCTATTTTCTGTGCAAATACAAGCAAGGAAAAGAGTGAAGTCTCTGTTGAAAGGGCGGTTGAACGATTTAACCTTGTTTTGCGCAATACAGTCGAATTTTTCTGACGCGGTGGCAGCTCACCGATACATGCCATCTGTCGGTCCAGTAAATGACGCAAAACTTACTTCAACGCCTGAACCGTTCGTTACACTCAGTTGAAATTAAGCGGATGGTGAGGTCAACAGTTCATGAGAACCTACTCTGCTCAACAAAGCGAATTACATCCGCCGCGAGAATTGACTGTAGTCTGTAGTGCTGATACGTGAAAAGTGAGTGACAATGATGCTTTAGCGCATTGCCGGTGAAATGCAAGCAATGTATACACAAAGAGCACTGCGTGGATTTCTTTGTTTCTGTTCATTATTGGCATTAAAATAGTGGGAACGTAAATCTAAAACAAAAGCACAGTTTCACTGGTAGCCTAGTATTATCGTATTGCAAACACCACAGCACGCCGAGGAAAGCTTTATCTCACACTGCTTCATCGTAGACTAGCAGCTGTACACCCACCTGTGTATCCCGTGAGCTCTTGCACGTTAATTATTGGGTTGACAATCACCGTTTCGTGCGACTGTACCATGGCGTCTTGAAGGCGCATTTTCGCACGTTCGGCTACAGTATCCAAAGTCGGACGGTAAGGCCGACTGGAAAAGACGGAGCTTTTCAACTTTGGGTGGACCGATGAGTCCTGCAGGCAATTAGACATTGCGGAAGGAGTAGCGCTGGCAGGCAGTGCATGTTGGTGGTGTTGTAGATACTCCCTGGTGAAGTATTCTGGCGACGGAGTCACTGTTTCCGGCTGGAAAAAGCCTGGCATTTGGGAAGCCGTCAAAGAATTTGCAAACTCCGACGCCGCATCGGTCAGCAAGTACTGTCCAACGCCCGCATTTTCGGCGGAAATAGCAGCAGCCGAGATAACGTGTGGAGAAGCAGCAGCATTGACGACTTCCTGCTGCTCCTGAAACATCTTGACGTTTTGCTGCATAATGCTTTGGCTATCGACAATTTGGTGGTAAAGACTGTTCGTATGACCTAGCGACAAATCGGAAGGCAAGTTGTTCACGAGATGGTGTGGTGTCAGGTCAAAGCTCCCGGAGTAGGTGTAACTTGGACGGAACTCAGCAGGATCGGAATTGTTCCTCTCGAACGTCCTGGTGCTTTCCATGGCATTGTACGAGCTGTGTGATCTGATCGTTGAAAGTAGTAGTGGACGCAAAGTTTTACATAGAAAATAAAGTTGGAAATACAGTACGTAAACATCCTTTTTATCATGCGCCATGGTTGCGAAATTGTTTTTTTATTTTTTCGCAAAGCTTTCTCACTGTGTTGGTATGTTTGTGGCAGTGACATTGGCATGCAGGGACGCCGGAACAGCGGTAGGGCAGGGAGGCAGTAAAAGAGTTGAGGGCAATGGAAACTTATAAAAANCAAAAAAATNTTACCAATTATGTTTGTTTCTGTTCAGCAACAATGCTGACCTCAAAAATANTAACAAAAATTAAAGAAAAACATTCAGAAGTTTGTGGGTGCGCGAATAGCTGCAATAAATTTCTTTCAATTCGATCTTGATAGACCATGAAATTACCTATGATACTTTNGCCACCGTTCCCCCCCCCCTTGTCAAAGGGCAGGGGCAGTGCCCCCGTCATTCCCNCGCTCTCCGCCGTCCCTGCTGGCATGCTTCCATTNCAGGTCATGTGGCGTCTTCTCAAGAATATTTTTGATAAGCTACATAGTNTGTGATGAACACATAGTTCTCGAAAAATGAAACAGGTTTACACACTTAACACTCTGTTTGCAGTATTGAACACGAAATATCAGCTTTCAATTTTAAAAGTGGACGATCTGATTCTGTGGACACAGTTAATCATACGGGTATCGCAATACCTGTTTTCTTTAACAATTTTACAGTGGAGCTAAATGGTTGGGCAATTTGACTTGAGTTTTTCGTAGATAAGCTTTTCCTTACACCATGATGTTGTGGTACATGCAAGAATCGGTGTTTATTTGATGCATCAGTCAGGTACTTTTTCTATATTGGTGCAACAGTGTTTTTTTAAAAAGTACTTCTATATGAGTTCAAGAAACCATCGGTTCAACTAAGTTATTTCAAATCTTACAACATAAGTAGTTCCCAAGAGTTTATCAAGCATATTATAACCAGAATAAAGAATCATTCAAACTATGAAAGTCGACCATGTAAAGTGTTTTCCCACATACATGAAAAGAGCGATTGCCTAAAACATCAAATATGATTTTTTGCATGTGGCGGCGTTAGTGAAGCATCCCGGTCTACTTCAATGCTTTCAAAACTATTTCAAACTCGGGTTCAGGTAAGAAACGCCTTTAAAGTTAACTCTTTCAGATATTTTCTGATTCGAAGCTAACTCAGAGCACTGATAAAAACTGTCTCGCATCGTTGCTTCAGAGAACCCATGTACACATTTGGCGTTTTTCCTTTTCTAGTTCCGCTTACTCCCAATACCGAAGTTATTTTCTCCAATATTTATTGCTTCTGTAAAAAACGTAGCACTTTACCCCAGCGTTTTTGCGTCAAGGCATTAATTTATCATGATTTTCAAACGAAAATTTCCTTCCTTGGCATATTTTTGGCTTTACCCGAATTCACGCGCAATTCCTTACATATGTTTACCTTTTGCTCCCATGAGGCAAGGCGTCTTGTCCTGTGGTGGGNCGACTAAACGGCAAACTTTCAAAGTGTTGGACGGCGTTTTGTTCTTTGAATGGTTGGTCGCTGGNGTTGGCATGGCGACTGGTCGAAATGGAATGGTTGTTTGCTCCGAAATTGTAATAGGGGTTTGCAATCTCATGGCTAGGAATGTCGTGTGTAGTAGAAAACGAAGCCTGCGGAACAGCCAAGACGATTTGGTTATTTGTAGCACTGCGAAGCCATATATTTCTTGCTTGGATTTATAGCCAGAACTAGCTGTGTTGAGAGCGAATAGACACTAGATCATTTGTTTTAACAGCATTCAGCTTCTTGCTGTTGTGAAATACTGCAGAAACAAATTAGCAAGCCAAACAGATAAAAAATGTTCTTGTTTTTCTCATCAAGGCATTGGCATTCATTATTTTGAAAAAAGTTAAAATAGAACATTCTGTGAAAAATGAAAAATATGAAAATTCAGAGTAATTTGCTCTTTGGTTTGAAAGTTTTGCAATAGAACTCTTAATGTTTGTTTACGTTCATTGAAAAAAGTGGTTTTCACCCTTGGCAAACGCATATTTTTTGGCTAATGGAACAAGGAAAACAACAAGCTATAGGCAGCTTTAGAGCGGTGTTGCGGTACATCACAAAGGTATTTTGCTGCTGCTCGACGTTCAAATATTTTTTTGAAAGAACCACCTTTAGTCTCCCACTTCTACGCACTGCTGTGCACAGAGCCTTGATTCCCTCAAAGCTTTTTCTTTGCTTTCACCACTTGTGACCTCGCCTAAACGTAGCAATCAACAGTTCATTGGCTATTGACTGGCTGCCCTTCCGAAAGACAATTGGGATGCAAATTGTTTTCGGTCAGTATACGTTTGCTACTTAATCCATAGTGAAGTTTCTAATAAGTGACTTTGGTTTTGAAACAAAACGAAGGCCTGAAAACTTCTTATATTTTTTCGCAGAAAATACTCAAGGGCGAGAAAAATATTATATTTTTTGCGACGTTTAATGAAACGTGCAGCGGTCATTGTTGTTGATTTTTTGCCATAACAATCCTTTCAAAAATCTGTTTGCGGTTAAAACTCGCATTTCCTTAAAAAGTGGTATAATGGTGCTTGCCACAAGTAAATACAAAACAAACAAATGGCACTTTGCACTGCTATGACGGTGTCCACTGAAAATTGTTTTATTTGTGTGTTATTGCGGCAGGGTTCTCTTTAGAAACCCCTTTACTTGGATCATAAATGCGACAAGCAATGGAGTAAATTAATTAGCAATAAACAAGTTTTTATTTACATTCACACTTGCGAATGAAATTTATGTCCCCTCATAGTTATCGGTTCGGTAGATAAAACACTACTTCAAAATCAAAAAAATGCTTTGATATTTAAATGTTTGCGAACACCGGCTGGCATTGCACAATTTTGCACAACAGGATGTGCGTTGTCAAAGAGAGGGAATTAGTGGGGATGTTGCCCCGCTGTAGTGAATATAAATCTGAGGGCACGGTCTGATACTCTATGTTAGTGAATCCGGTTTACAGACAGGTTGCGCAAGCAAGTGAATTTTAACAAGCGTTCCTTCAGATCCACAAAGCAACACGTTTTTTTATTCTGATAAAATAACCGTTTCCTTGGTTTTTCAAAAACATGTCTCCTACATTTCTTCAGCAAAATTTGGTTACTGCGCATAAATCAAAAAACAAACAAGGAACTACTGTAAGTTGCTGGTAAAGTTTTCCCCGTAACGTTTAAATCAACTTAATCCTTTTCTTCACCTTAGCGGTTATCTTTGTTAATAACCTTTCATCAGCATTGGTCACTAACCTTTGCTTTATGCTTTACTACAATAAACTGGATTGTGTCCTTCTCGGTAGGCACTGGATATATTTTTGAAGTAGAAAATTTTTGAAGTAGAAAACAGGTCTGCGTTATTAAAATTTACCGTGATTGAGTTTAGAAATGCTTTAAGAGGATTTTCAGTTTTCTCTTTTTGAGTGCTTTTCATCAAAGCATAAGTTTAATTGCAAAAATAAAACTATGTTGCAATGAGAAATTGTATGGATCTATCTCGCAAGACATGAGGGCATTTGACTGCATCGCAAAAAAAGGCTTGTCCATAATTTTGAGCAGGAGGAGTGGCAATAGATCGTAATTTGTGCGGCATGTCTAAATAAAGTAGCTACAAAATTACTAATAACCCAAAGTTTGTACAAGCCTTCTTGAGAAGTCTGCATAACAGGTTAAAAAACGATGTCATTCCAAGAGGTGGGTTTTGAACTGCTCTAATTAAAAGGAAAAGTGATGCAAGGAACAGTGTTATGAAAAGCATCTGTATACAAGCAATCTGTCCGCAATTGAAAATGCTACGACGTTTGCAAAATAAAACTAATTTTCGGGAAACATGTTCGGTACTCTCAAACTGAATTTAATTGCAGTTATCAATCGCTTTAGCCAAGCTAGCCTATCATTCAGCGACGTTTTAAATTTGTGCTCTGTCTTCGGAGTTTTACTCGATTTTTGACAGACCTTTCTAACGCTAGTTCTATGCGTTGTTGACATTGTTTTGAAGTTTAAAGGAAACTTCAAAGATGATCTTGTTGAAAACAACCAAAGTTTTATAACTGCTGTATCAATTATAAAAAATTGATCTTAAAGTATATTTAATGCAGCGCTAAGTATTTCACGTTTCAGGTAAAGTTAATTGCAAGTGTTGCTTTGATTCGATGTAGACAAGATAAAGAACAAACGGTCGAGGAAGTTAACGGACCACACCCGCAAAAACAACTGCCTGCGGCTTTCTGCAACCAGGGTATTTTGCTGGAAACATCAAATCGTCCATCGCAACAAGTGACCAGCGGACAAGCGATGAAATTCCACACTCAGCAACACCGCAATGTAACTTGATACACCGAGTAAGGCAATCGGCCGAAGCCCATGCCAGAGAAATTTGTCTATTACAAGCGCAAAAGCACATCAGAGGCAGCGCGTGGCATCTGCTGCTGGTGCAGAGTGAGGAAATCGGTTTGGCGCTGAAAAAGGAACGAAGATGCATGATTGATTTCCTTTGAAGTTATGCTGTCAGTATGATTGGCAGCACTTGTCGTTTTTCTCGGGAAAACAGGCGATAGGCAGTCGCTGGATTTGTTAGACGCCAACGCTGTGGGGTTCTTAAGAATATGAAATTGGAGACCTCGTTTTTTAGCTGCACGAGCTGTGGGACTTTATACCAAGCCAAGAACGATTTCTACCAGCGTGAAACTATCAAGCCTTTTTAAACTATATCCACATAAAAACAAGCAGCGGTAGAAGCACACTTTGAAATTGGTAGAGTAGTGTGCTGTATAGAAAGTCTAGTTTTCTAACTACCACGGGGCCTGAAAGAATGTGATATGCACGGGTTGTTTTTACTTCGGGCTATGACGGCATAAAGCAGGGGTCTCAAACTCGAATTGCTCCGAGGATCAAATGAGAACTTATAAAGTAACAAGACGGCCGCATTATGACGCTCACCCAACAAAGGCGGTACTTGAATCTGACTAGAAACAGCTTTTATATCTGATTTCCTCGAAAGGTATCATGAATAATAGGCAAATAATTTCTAGCCCTCTCTACGTTCGTTTAAAAGGAACTTAGTATTCCCGCCGAGCACTTTCAAACACCGATGAATAAACTATGTAAATTAAATGTTAATTGCTTCAATGTTCCCAAAAAGCATTGCGGGCCGCACAAAACGTCCTCGCGGGCCACATGCGGCCTGCGGGCCGCGTGTTTGAAACCCCTGGTATAAAGTAAATACAACCACGAAATGTCGAATTGAGGAAATGGAAACTATACAAAATCGTTACCTATCGATTTAAGCAAAGCCTGGAGTTGGAGTTTTAACCAAGTTCACTCCTTCCCAATTAGCAATATTTGAACTAATTGGCAATGTTGGAATAATTGGCAGATTTTGTACAGCAAGCGTGTTTACCAGCAGCGTTCGGTATAGAAACATTTAATCTCAGGCACATTGCTGTTTGCTAAGCTCGCACGTGTCCAGTTACAGGTATCGTGACACCAACATCACTCACTCCTGTCACCGTGACAGCGGAAGATGTGAGCCTGTGTAAGATACTGCAATAACCGCCCTGTCATGGCAATAGAACACTGTTAAAAGCTAATTAATGCCCTATGATCAGAGATATTTTTAGAGCGGAAGGTTGCATGTTACACAGTGTTGTTAAAAACTAACTCAGGCCCATAACGGAAAATTGCTACATGCAGTGTTGGGTCGTTGGTTCTGACAAGGGGTTTGCAACAATCGAATTTAAACCTCAGTGTCTTTGCTGTGGGAACGAAAATAGTGAAGGGTTTTGGCTTTAAGTTACAGTAAGTAATAATTCACTAACAACGATCGCCATCCAGCGGGATATAACAGCTAAAGTTTCTGATAAAACGTCTTGCAACTTTGGCACCAAACGCACCTACAGGCCGAGTGTGTCCGTTGCGCTTTTGCTATTCTGAGGCTTTTTATATTTATTATGCAAAGTCTAAAGCTTCAACCATTGCGTGAAAGGAATAGAGTTCATTATAAGTGCTGCCAAACTTAAAAGAAAGACATAGCTTGATGAATATCGTAAAACTGTTTCCATGAGTATGGAAAAATGCTGCAAAAGAGTTTCAGCTTCTCCTCTGATTCAATATTCTTTTCTTGGTAAAGACAGTGACGGAGCTGTTCAAGTTTAATAGTAAAGGAGTAAGGAGTACACTCTCTTGATAAAAGGCTAGTAATATTTTATCTTTCTTGCCTCATTTTAGTGGTAACTTGCTCTTGAGTGTGGAAAATATAAGAGAAGGTATAGGCAAAGTCTTGTTCACTGACGTTTTTTCGAAAGCTGTTAATGGAAACATATTGTTTCGCACCGGAGAAAAGTTTGCAATGCTGCTAATAAGTATGCATGCTTCCAATTCGCCGAACTATACAAATTAGAAAGGAAATTTGCATCACCTAATGCATGTGACAAGGTACTAGCGACCAATAACTTGATAACACGAATTATCATTTGACAGTTTTCTTCTACATTTTTCCTCCTTTACCATGCATGCTCACCTGCATCCCATCGTTCTCGTGTTCTGTATGCTGAGCAGGAATCCTCTGGTGCATGCCATGGAATCCCAACCTGTTGCCAGCCCACAGCGCTTCTGCGTGGTCCGAATAGCCTGAGTCTGAACCAGGACTCGACAAAGTTGCTGCGCATGAGTGCCTCCATGCCGTGGCTGCAACGACATATACTGATTTTGTAATACTTGGCTGCAACGACATATACTGGATTGTAATGCCGTGGCTGCAACGACATATACTGATTTTGTAATACTTGGCTGCAACGACATATACTGGATTGTAATGCCGTGGCTGCATCGACATGTATCGGTTTTGTAATATACTGGATTTGTAATACTAGAGGTGTAGTACTAAAAAAGGAAGTGTGGGAACACATCCAAAAAGCTAGCCATTTCCAACATCACTTCAAACTCATTTGCAAATCGATATTTAATGAGGTATTCCCTTTCATTACACTACAAACGAAAGCATTCAAAGTTTTTTGTCACATATACAACCGTTCTGAGAGCTACGCAATTAGAAAATATTATGCTTGGCTGCTACTTAAAATATAGGTTGCCATTTAGTCATTTACGCGGAGTCTGGAGCTACACAGAGAAAATCTGAGTGGAACTGTTCATATTCAAGTCAGGTTACTATGAACAAAGCGTAGGAACGCGTTCCCGCAACCAAAAAAGTTGGGAAAACCGTTACTACGCGCTCCCGTCGCACTACACCCCTGCTTATAAACAGTGCATGAAAAGTGATTGGGTCAAAAGCGATATCGCCACAATGCAGGATGTAGACTGACAAGATCAGCGTAATATAATTCCGAATTAAACCGACATCACGTTGAGGTTTACAGAAGCTGATATGAAGCAGAAAAACTACTGCGACTTGATTTTTGTGTCAGTATTGGTAATTGCACAAATACATTGAAAAACTATTTCTTCGGCATGTGGAGTTCTACCGTTAAATTACCACCAGGTGAATCGGGTACAGACAATATTGTCAGAACTGAAGCAATCAAGCAGGACTTAACCTTCTTTAAAAAGTTTTGTTTACATTTTGTGATCTACGGTAGGCTAATTAAAATGGTCAACTCGAGATGGTGAACTTTCATTGAGATCCACTCTTTTGTTTGTCATCACATGCCTTCTTAGTCACTACCTCAGGTGTTCAACGTCTTTGCGTCTGCGTTTTCCACGAAACGGCAGATGGTAAAACTACGTAACCGTTCCTAAGGTATTCAATCTGATTCAAGGACAGTTGCATTTTCTAAACATTTCATGGTTTCTCCTTAGTTTTAGACATTCAGCAAAACCTTTTGATCTGATCACTGTCGAGAAAATATTCGGAAAGCAAAATTTAAGCATACTTGCCGGAATGTTACGGGGCATGTTTGAAATATTTTCACCGAAAAGAACTTTGATCGACTCATTGACTGAACTAACGCGGCCTTCTGTTGTTCTTATGTACGGTAAAGTTTTACAAAACGCTAAAAATTCAAAATGATTTCGGACTGATTTCATGTCTTTCATTGTTTTTTCCATTGAAAATATTTTATTACAGTGATTTTGACTTTTTGTCAGAGGGTGCATAACTTGTGAGAACCTAAATTTTGTAGAGTTAGAAAAAATAAATTCTTATAAATGTTTTGTCATCATGCTGCTCAACCGAGCACTAGTTTCGAAAGTATACATGCAAACCGTGAAATTCCAATGAAAGTTATAAACAAAAGACTTTTTTTCCTTATTGGTTTCAGAACATTGTGTGAAAGATTACGCAGTTTATTTACACTTGATACGCATCAAACGAATATTGCTAATCATATGTAACGACGTACATTGTTCTGCAAGTAACAGCAATAGATTTCACAACATTGATTTCATTCGGGAAAGGACAGTGAGATGAAAAGGAGGGACATTTTTTAACTTTTATCCTTATAAAAACCTTGACATACGTTAGGTTTTCCACTCAATGTTATAAAAATTCTTAAAATATATCGCAAACCACAAAAGAGAATTGCATAAATGTTGCAGCTGCATTTTGATGATTCCAGCTTATATGTTTAATAATGAATAATTTTAACGATTCGATCACTGCATGTAAGAAACAAGCAAACCAAAAAGCAACAAATGCAAAATTGAGGTTAATCTTATTCTGAAGCAACTCTATTTGTATAGGACTGTTTCTTTGTTATGTAAGCAATCAATCAAGACATGTTTTTGAAAAAATTTGTGTACTTGGATGAACTTTAAGGGAAGACACGTATTTATCGCAGACGTNAGTCACTCAAAACCCGAAAGACCAAATTATGTNTTTCGGTGTGTTGAGAAGCTGAATATGCTGCAGATACTCGGCTGTTGAGTTCAGTTTNGCAAACNGAGTGCATTCGCACAGTCTTCAAGCTTGTGAAACTGAGAACATCATTTGCTTCGTNCATGTACGATGCTAAGATGTACCTCACACAGTGTAAACTGAAACAGGAATGGACTTACGTGCGTATAGCAAAAACGAGAAAGTGCCCCGTTGGCAAACACAAGACGCAAGCGGCGGATGAAAGCACAAGCTTGGTGAACGCTGTTTCATACCAGAAACGAGCCTTTTAATCTTTCAAGTCTCGGGAAATCGCTTCAATCGTCTAAGTCACAAAAAGATCGGGAAACTCCAAAAGACAACTTCAGGCATTAAACCATCGTTGTGAAAAGCATTTTCACAGAAATTAACTTCGTTAACAATTCGTCAGCTTTGCAAATGCCGCAAATATGGCGCCAGACAGATAACGTTTATTTCCGCCATTTTGTTACCACACAAAAAAAACGCATATGACGTGCCGTCTTGCAGGGCTGGGGCCTCGGCAATGTCGATAAAGACAGTCGCGTTGGTGGTTTGCACTAAAAATTTCTTTAACGAAACAAACATGACGTCCAATTAAAATATCCATCATTATTTCGGTCTTTGAATATCAATTCATTAGGCTCTCGGTAATAACCGTCAGGCATAACTGCTGTGCATGGCAGAGAAGTCACACTGAAACCAAACAAAGCGTATTAATCGCTTAACGCAACTTCTTGATAAGGCAATGACCACAAAACAGCTCATTTGCGTAACGCTGCGCGTTAAAGTGCGTGGGTTTTGAGTTCAGGTATGTGTAAAACTTGTGGCAAGAAGAACCTTACCTGATCACCATCAACAGCAAGTAAGCTTGTGTTTTTAAGCAGAGGTTAGTGACACTTATTTGTAAAAAAGTGATGGCGTTTCTTGTTTAGGATATTATTTATAAATTAATTTATAAATTTGGAAAAGCGCTCTTACCGTATTCAGATGTAGAAAAACAAAGGAGCTTTGCTGGAGAGTTGCAATTCTCATAGTAGGCGTGAGATGACATATTGAAAATTTTTCCTACAGCTTTGAACCTTACTCTTGTCACAAACAAATTACTGACAAATTACTGAAGATTTACGATTGAAAAGCAAGACCTACGCGAGACACGCCCAGTCCAGTTACCTACATTCGTAAAACAAAAGTTTTTGACTAGAGCGAGTTGTATTTTTGACAATTTCTGGCGTTTAAGACTGCAAAGCTCTTGTTGATGTTAAACACCTAGAGAGCTATTACACGAAAAGAATCAAGCCAGTGGAGCGGAAGTAAAACGCTTCAACAGATGCTTATTTCCTGCACTCGATCTGAATGATTGTGAACGACCTATAGAAAATACACATAAAAACAGAAAATATTTTCCCAGATTATCTGAAGGAAACGCTTAATCGTGATTACGGCCTTACACTGAACTGTTCCTGAGCCATGCTAAACAGTGATGATACGAGTCGAACGCTGACATTTTTGAAGCAATGGATGGCTCCATTTAAGATCTTAGCACATACAACTATCTAAAACCTGTACACTGCAATTCAAACCATAAATCGATTTTGGGCAAACCGTAATTGTCCGGTATCACGCACATGTCGATGCAACCGAACACAGGCAGGCATCGACAAGTGATCAGTCGGCCGTAGTAAATTGCACACTCGTGATGCGTTCCCATCAAGCTGCGCTTCCTCCTAAAGTATACAGAAAAATGCAGGAAGACAACAGACGCCTGCGTCCAATCATGGTCTCGTCTTTATTCTTTTGTGCTCGATCCGAAACAGGCATGGCTTTCATACTGCAAGTACGAATGACGCCGACTTTATAAGCGAAAAGATATCAACTGATCTACATAACTGCAGTACTTTAAAGGAAACCTGACAAAAGAGTGTTCAGCTTACTAACAACTAGCAGTAAACAATCATTCGATGTAAAGCTGGAACTTGCAAGGGTTATCATGACCAGCGACGCGTAACAAAAGCTCGATTCTTCGTAACGTTTAATTAAGTAGCGTGAGGTGACGCGGAAATACAAGGCACGGGCCAACTCCTAACGTAGGCTGCCGTATGTACTACTCGCTCAAGGTGCCAGACCAACACAGTCGAACAACACAAGTGTCCTCGCATCCAGTGAGCAGCTGCAGCTTATGATCATTATCACCATTGATCTGACAAAACTAATGTGACCAACAAAACGTCGGATGCCAGATAATGCGCTGAATAAATCAGTCATTTCTGCTCGAACATCCGGATTCGAAACTGACAGGTATAAATTCTCGCGATCAGTTTGACATTTCAATGTCACTTTTTTTTTCTGCTGCTGCAAGTTTGCAGCCTGGATGAAAAGCTGGAGTGAACCGATCGAAGTGATCTAGACTTTGTGCTTTTTAATGCGTGAGTTGTTTCAAATCTAAGTTACCGATTTATACCAGGAACCTGCCTGTTTCATACAGTGAACGGTTTGATTAGGTGACCACAACTTGGAAGGTAAGGAACCAGGGCCTCTGAAAGAAATTTTATCAGGGGGTACGAATACCGATACCGGGACCCTGACTTCTGGGGCTCTCGTCGAAACTGGTATGGCTTGTCTGTATAGTAACCAGAATATAGATAAAACAACTACAATTCTTAGATTTAGAATTACATTAATTATTATGCTGGCAACCGGCTTACACAAGTAATTTTGAGCTTAATTACAGAAAAACTTTGGGTGCGTACTCTCATCCTGTCAGGCCCCAGTACCGACCGGCCCCACTCTCGTAGGCCCTGTCAGAACAGTAGAAGTTCCAGCACTGCTGGAAAATACTGCACTATTTTTTGTAAGCTTTGCCTTACAACAGGGAAACCACATTAATGAAACTGTGCAATATAATCCGGACGCGGCTGTATATGCATTGTCAGGACTCAGTCAAACGAAGCTACTCCGCAACCCTCCGTTTATATCAGGGATGCACAAACTGCAGCCGTACGGCCGCATGCGGCCTTCGATAAAAATTTATGCGGCTATGCACATTTAATTTTAAATATAAGATAAGGCGGCCGTGTATTATTAAAAGCTCTATGTCTACGGTATGCGGATACGTCGCAGACAAAGACTGCCAAACGGACGTGTGGTGGCAGAACAGGAGCAATGCAAAAAAGTATCTTGAACTCGCAGGCGTCCGTAATTCCTAAAANTATACGAAATGCGTCCGNCAATAGCGAAAAGGTTGTGCACCCTTGGTTTAGATCAGCTNCGTCCGACCCAAATAGCTTACTGAGCTTGTCGCTATCTTGACCAGGGCCGCACATTGAATGACATATTATTGAGGGCCGCACATTGAATGGCTTACTTTGACCTAACAAACTAAATTTAGCTTAAACGAATATACTGAGTGTTCGAATCCTAACTGCACTGGTAATAGACGTGATAAAATGGCACTGAAGACTACCTGCATCAAAAATGACAAATTCAAAATTGTCAAAACAAGGACAAGTTATCAGTATGTAGGACACTTTTACTACAGAGTAAACCTGAATTGGGCCGCACAAAACCCTCGACTGGGCCGCATGCGGCCCTCGGGCTGGACATAGCTGGTTTAGATAAACCAAACTTTAGATGGTATGAACACTGGGCAGTATTGCTCTTGAACGCAATCGTGTTTTTCGCTTTTGCGTACACTGAGCTGGTGACTGTGAGTTACTTTTCCGCAGCCGGTTGTACAACTTGACGTTTGACGGCCTTAGGAAAATCCGGTCTTTCAATCATTTTTATCCAGCCGCTGGGTAAGCGTCACGTGTTTGATCATGAAAAGAAACGTGTTTAGGCGAAGCAAACAACGCAGCTGATTTGCTCCTGCTTTGGTGGAGACGTTTTATTCTTGTGGACCAGACGAAGTTTCGCAGCTGTGCTTCATGAATGCAGAATTTATCAAAGACCCATGCCTCATGAGTACAGGATACAACAGAAAATACGGTTTTAAAATGCAAGGCTGTGCAATTTATTTCCCAAACCTATAACGAAAGTACAGCTGGCAGTGAGTTATTGTGGAGGAAACAGAGTTGCCCTGTTTCGAAATAAGATGAATGAGTTCATCCGAATGTGTTCAATAAGAGCTGATGTGTTCTTCAAGAAATGCTCTAGCGGAGGTTTATGTTTCAAAGTTGAAAACATTTCAAATGGTTTTTCCTCATATTTCAACAGCTTTCATCTAACGTTGATATTTTTTAGATATTTAAGGAAAAACCTTAGCTAATTGCTCATATTGTGCCCGTTAAACAGCAAGCATACGTATACATCGATATTAATGTACCATAACACAAACAAACAATAAAATGTGCGCAGCTAACGATTTTGCAGAAATAAAATTGGTTTCAGATAAAAATTACCTGAAAGAAAATTTCACACATTAACATCCTTGGTCTACTGCTTATTACGTGAAGTATTAGCAGATGGGGACTTTTTCAGTTCGAAGTTTTAGTAGCGCATGAAACCACCAATCTGTTTAGATGTCAGACAAACGAGCTTTAAGTCCTCCGTACTGCGGAAAATCCAGATGGAGTATTGAGTGCTATTAATAACACACTTCCACAGGCATTAATCGGTGCATAGAAAGCTAATGTTAACAGGATAGTTGAATAGCTTCGGCAAAGCTTTCAATGCATTGCGTTACTAAGTGGAGCCCCGCCAGTCCTATTGGCAAAACCTATCTTAAATCATTGAATGGATGTGAAAATTCATCAGCCTTGGTTAACCACCAAAATCCCAAAGAGTCAATCAGTCTGCTACATGCTTTCATCAATTATTTTCCTGGCATAAAAATATTTTAACAATAATGCACCTTAAAAACTTGCAAACTATTTTTGTTTAAACAGAAGTTCCTTTGCTAATGAAGTCTAGTTAGTCTTTGTTGGCAACTTTTTTCTTCTAAAGCAAAAACTTTATAGCAGGGTTTCCCAACCTTTCTTTGACCATGTACCATTCAGCATTTCGACAGATAAGCATGTATCCCTAAAATTTCTTATGACACAAGGGCTGAGCAAAATAACAGAAATCCACTGAATTTTTGAGGGAACATTAAGAATTTTTAAAGCTATGAAGGTAGACTCTGTTTTTATGTCTCAAAGTTGATTTGTTGCGGCTGTACAATGAATGTACCCCTTGAGATAGACAAATGTACCGCTAGGGGTACATGTACTCTAGGTTGGGAACCCCTGCTTTATAGGATAACTGAAATCAGCCGACATCTCAGTTTGCAGCTACTGATGAACGGAGATTTTACACGAATGCAAAAAAAACAGTTTGCGGTAAATACAATACTACTGTGAACGTTTTGGATAAACGGTAAGCGTTCATCTGGCAAAACCCATCAGACAAACAACCGAGATTAAATAAATTTAAAGCGCACCAAACATGTATCACACCGTTGGTGTTAAACGCAATTGTGCATTCAGATGGACAGGAGCAATGACGGCCTTTATGTTACATTACAAAAAAATGTCATGCCATTTCTTCTTGATGCAGTGACAAATCATTTGCTTATTCCCAGTAATTTTGGCAAATCTATCGACAAAAACTTCTCAGCTATCTTGCACAAAGCAGTGCGCGTGTTTGTTGCCAACTTTCCCTTACATTGTTGACAATGCACTACTCTATAGACGAATGTTGCTTTGGTTCGGACACAAGTAAGCAGCGTTTTAAGAACAATCAACGAAACTCTTGCCAACCACCTATCAAGCACACAAAATTGTCAAAACAAGCCAACTTATTAAAAGTGGCGGAGAAATATACTGTATTTACTTCTTGTAATTCACAAGGCTTTATGCTGAAAATGTCGATCATGGTTAACTGCAATACAACAGTTCCAAATTCCTTAATTGTCATGACGCTAAAATGTAATT
>JGI24158J21664_10004362_pt1 | contig 18201 bp, 14 predicted proteins | sample Ectturendosymbi3_FD_21664 | JGI IMG/M metagenome (IMG submission 21664)
ACAAAAGGTCAGATACAAGTTTGTATTCGACTAAAAGCTGAAGCAGGATAGGTTCCTTGAGGCAGTTTCGTTGATTTGCACTGAAGTATTTCTTTGGCTTAGCCTATACTTCAAATGTTTTGTTAGCCTGAAAATATTGGAATTGGGTTGGCATTGCCCCGTTGTCCCCCATAGCTACGCGATTGGTGGCAACCGTGTTCTTATGGTAGGCTACAGACCAGCGCAAGAATTCTTGATTGAGCGAAGTTCATGTGCACACCGATTCGGTAATTCAAATTAACTAGCACAATTTGTAACAGTCATGAGAATTCAGTTTACATAGGAAATCCGCATACTGTGTCTGCAGATAATCCGGTGATAATGCTCATGTTTCTCATTTAATTCCTGATTTTATGCTGGGGAAACGTTTCCAACAGTAAGGTAACCATGAAGTTTGCACAAATACATTACTTTTTATCACAAAATGTTGGGGGCGACAAAAGATACTATGTCCCCCCATAAACTCGGTACCTGGATATTGGTATGGCTTATTATGGATCAGCAGTGAAAATTTGGTAGGCCTAGTTTTGTCGTGGATGGTCACTCATGAACAGTAACTATTTTACTATTTACGGATGTTTCATGACTTAAGTTCTCTTCATGCGTATTATGTAAAGGATATCTGCAAATTGTACCTAGTCCTTTTGCATTTACTTGCACATGTCAGTTGCTTTGGCTCAAATCTAAGACTTCAAAGTTTTAGATTTGGCCACCCTAAAAATTGTTTAAGCATGAAACTATCAGTGCCATAAGCAACTTACCATTACAAACCTGATGAGGGAATTAGTCAAGGGAGCCTACGGTCGTGTAAACACTCAAATGGCGTTAAACCCAACCATCATCCTAAACCACCAGTCTGGGTTCCGTGTAGAGATGGCACGGGCCGCTAACAGTCTCGTCTTCGGGCCGTCCGCTAGAGGTGTTGAAACAGTCCGCTAACAATTTTTTTAGCGATGGTGTCATTCCGGGCCGCTGCAGTCTGCTCGCCGAAAATATTCGGTTTTTGCAAAGTTTCAAAGACTAACAACGAAGTTTTTTTTGCTGCTGTTCTCTCCATTTTAGCGTTATCCCAACGTTCCGTTTCACTTGTTTCCGCAATTCAGTGAACCGTGTTAGGAACCATTCAAAGCAACCAACACTTTCATTTATAGTCTGTCGCCGAGGTCTAGGTTTAGGACAAGTATTCTCAAACTTTCTCCGGCCATGCACCCCTTCAGCATTTCGTTATATGAGCATGTACCCCTAAAATTTCTTATGACAAAAAGACTGAGGAAAATAACAAAAATATATTTACCAATAGGTATCTACTGATTTTGAATGTTGACCTAGTATGTATAAATACGAGTATTTCGAAATCAATAGTATTCAAACAAACATAATTTTTCCCTTCCATTGCTAACCTAAAATGTGCCCTTTCAGATAGGAAAATCTACCCTAGGGGTACATGCACCCCAGGTTGTAAACCCTTGGTTTAATATGAGCGGTTAGGCTTAGGTTAGGGTTTAAGGCAGGGGTCACCAAAATTTTTGAAACTCAGAGCTGCTTTTTGGTACAGATTCATGCGAAGGGCTACCAGTTTGATACACAGACTTTTGAAATAAAAATTTGCATGATTTGACTTCATACGATGTTATCATTAATAATAAAAATTAAAGATATTTATCAGTGTAAAGAAACAGATCATGTTTATGCTATTGTCAGAACAGGCCACGGGCAACCCACATAGTCCATATGGGCGACCTGATTCCCGCGGGCACCATATTGGTGACCCCTGGTTTAGGTTTAGGACGTTACTAGTAAGCAGGGTTGCCAATTTGGCTTTTTTGAAGCCAGATTTTGAAATTCTGGCTTTTTGTGAACACTTTTTCAAAAAAAGCCAGACAAAATCTGGCTTTTTCTGGCCTTTTTGCAGTCGGAAAGGCTTGGCTCTGGAAAAACATTGTCGAACTGCATATTCATTAAAAATCTCTTCTGAAAAGAGTCTATAACCATGCAGCATGCACAAAATATTGAAAATATTTTACCGTTGCCATAAAAATGATCGATGTTATTGATAAGAAACAAATGTACGACAGTGTAATTACGGGGAAAGTAAATGCTTGTAAAGAGTGGAATTGTATTGTATCGATGTTTCTGAAGCGTTTTAACGTCTGTTTTGTCTTTGGTTATGCATATTTTATGTGTTAATGCCTTAAAACTGCTGTCTGGCTTTTTCTTGCTTTTTTGGGACAACGTCTGGCTTTTTTTGGTGAAGACAGGTTGGCAACCCTGCTAGCAAGTGTAGTGCAGCCTAGGGCACTCTTGTCATGTGCTAGTGTCATGCTACAGGTGACGAGGAAATAAGTTTTCAAAGGTGAAGGCCCCCTGGCGGACCTATAGCCATTGCCTTAACACTGCATGACTGGTTTTAGTGTCCAAAGGGCAATGAACTGAAGACTTGTTGTTACTTTGCATTTGAGATTACTTTATAGGTAGCGTCTATTTTACCGCCAAGATGCTGGCAGCAACAGATCAGCTGGATCTATTGTGCCGCCAGTCGAACATTTGGTCTCGTGGCATGAAGCAATTCAAATAAAACGGTCAGTTTGGCACACAGTCGCCATGGTGCTCGCAGCGTAGCGGTTATGCTTCATGTCTGGTATGCCATTGCTTTTCAGGTCGACTCTCACCTTGGCGACTTGCCTTTTTTTCTTTTTTCATATATTTAGGGTTAGTGATAGGGTAAGCATTGGGGTTAGGGTTATGGTTTAGGGTTAGTGTTAGGGTTAGTGCTAGGTTTTAGGGTTAGCGTTAGGTTGGGGCTACGGTTAGGGTTAAGGTTAGGCTTACGGTTAATCTTTTATGTCTACTTCATTTCTGCCAAGCCTGTTGCCGCCACCAGCTTGGCGGCAAAAAAGACACTGCCTACTTTATATTACGGGCCGGTCCGGGCCAGAAAATAAGTAGTAGTTTAGCATAAACGGGCCAAGCCGGGCAGTTTCTTGTTATCTCTGGGCGGGCCGGGCTGCAAAGTGCTGGCCCGTGCCATCTCTAGTTCCGTGGCAAGCGCACGCACAATTTTTTTAGCCTTTAAGTGCCACGGCAAGAAATAAATCAATTTACTTGTCACGCTCCATTCATTTTTTCACTCAGAAGGCCATTATTTTTATGTAAACATTTTTCAGCAAGGTCTTCAATTGCACACCATTAATTTTGACAGGTATCCCAAAAAAAATTAGGAATTTCACACTGTTGGAGTCAGATTTACTAGAAAGAGTTCTAATTATTTCAGTAAGTTGGTAAGTTGACAATTTCGCACCAGAGTGCTGCAAAAGCCATCATAAACATATTTTTATTAAATTTTGATCAAATGTAAAAAACTTTTTCAACAAATCAATTTCTTACAGTTACAGTTTCATAACAGACCTTAAAAATTTACAATCGAAGCATGTCTGGTACAAATCCGATGACAGGAAGTAAACAACTCTGCCCCATTCATTACTAAGATCCAGGGGCGTACTTTATAACAAATACCACAGCAAACTTTCGGTGCTACTCAAATGATAAAATTTGAAAGTTTGAAAATATTTTTGAATGTGTTTATTTTGCAGTATTTCGTTATTTTTGGTAATAAATGTACAGTATTACTGGGAAAAGATCATGCAATTTTTATAAAAATGCATGCAATTTTTTTATGAGGTTCAAATAGAATGAACTAAAGCAGGAAATTATAAAGCCTAAGTTGTCTTAGAAATTTTAGAGGATTTCGATTGCAGTCATTGTTATAAATTCACCCTACAAAGATGTTTCATTTTTTGATTGCTTGTTGGCTATACGTCAAGTGAAAACTGCATTTTTCGTATTTATATTGAGAGGTATTTTGCTGAAAAGATGATATGAGCACTCGCCACTCAAAACCTTGTTAACAAAACCATTCATCTACACTCTCCAGCCAAATATGCAAGAGAAGCAGTGCCGTAGCAGCCCAACTCTGCCCCTCCAAAAATGCTTGCAGGGGACCCACTAATAGTGATTTATAAAAAAACGTTTTCGACGTTACATCTCGAGGCCGAATGGCCTTCAAAACGAAATATCCTAATTACAGACACAATTTTCACAGAATCAGGCCCGTAGCCAGGTTTTAAGGTTTGGCGGAAACTACATTCTTAGGGGGAAAATTCGTGTTTTTATCATATGCTTAAAACAAATTTTTCTGAGCACAACAAAATTTGGGGGGCACATAAAAGATTTGGGGGTAACTGCCCCCGAATGCCCCACCGTGTCTGGACGTATACAACTAGGCATGTAGGCAGATCCGAATAAATGAACGCGAGGCCCATCAGGGCAAAGTCGTGACCCCAAGCGCCCGAAACGCTTAGCACAACTACGCAGTTCGCTCATGTCCAATCCTTTGCTTGCAGAGGCAGGTTGCGAAACATACTAGTGGATTGTTGTACTCTTGGTCTTTATTGCGTAACAATAACACGGCAATACATCTTCAAATGTTCATTTCAAGTTACGGTAGTAGTAGACGTTTTGCCGCATGTGACCAGGGCTTCCACTGAGGTTTTTTTCCACCCAGATCTGTTCTTTTTAGTCTACCTGGGTGTCTAGGTTTAATTATGAGAAATCACGTTAAATCTGTGTTTTTTGAAGTGGCAAGTTCATCAGCAACTTCGATGTGTGCAATAATATAAAGACAAGTTTACATAACAGTGTTTACAAGTACACATCAGGTGAGAAAGTACGCGTATCGGATGAAGCAGAACGTGTTCAATCGGCTTAATGTTCTCATATAAGATCATTGTCAAGGTTATGTACAGTGGTGTGTTGAAGGCAGCGGTTCCTAAACTTTTTTAAGGCGACCCAAATCTGAGTTTGGTGAAAATAAAATCTTTACTATAACTGCGCGTAATCAAAATTGCGCCTGAGACCCTGCTCTTCATCATTCGCTATCCAGCAAGTCACACATAATGTATGTACCCCCTGACCACGTACAACTCTTAGGAAAAAAAACATAAAATGGTAGTGAATCAATGCTTTATAGCCTAGCCCAGGGGTTGCCAATCTGGGGTACATGTACTCCCAGGGGTACATTTACTTATCTCAGGGGGTACATTCATTGTACAGTCACAACATATTAAGTTTGAGTCATAAAAATGAACTCTACCTTTATGGTTCTAAAATTATAAAAGTTTTAATAAAAAGTGGGTTTTTATTATTTTTTAACCTCAGAAATTTCAAGCGAATTGGAACATATTACAACGCTGTAGCTTCATCATAGGCTATAGCCAAGGTAGCTAAAAATTGAGCGAAATGGCACTATACAAGGAGACAACAAAACTTACAGAAAAAACGAACATTCGGAAAGCAGTGCCTGCCTGTCTGGAGTTGCATTGAAATGCATTGAAATTAACGCAAGTGACGGGCAATAATACTGGCTAGCGCACTGGGAGCAGCTAAAATAAACCAAACTTGCCCACAAGCCAATATGCTGGCAACGTTTTCTTTGACCACAGCCAGGAACAGGCGCTGGTGTAATCCCTGTCATTTGGGGCCCTTTCAAAGCAGAGTACTTACACAACACAATTGCTGTTGGGGGCCGTTTGAAAGCAGAGTACTTACATACTATAATTGCTGTTGGGAGGATTTTGAAAGCGGGGAACTTACTTTTGATCTGCTTCGGAGCATATTATATGAGTGGGTAATACGCTTTTCACCAAAAAATGCGGAAATTACGCACAAAACACGTCGAAGGGCCCCTAAAAAGGGGGAGCCCGAGGCAAGTGCCTCGCTCGCCTCCCCTTAAACACACCGCTGATACTAGGCTTAGACCTATTTACCCAGCACCCAAAGTCAATCCATCAGGTTTCCTGCCATGCCCTGTCAAGCCGACATTTCCAAGGTTGAGGGTAGAACCCTACTCAGGAATCGTGGGTGGTCCACTACCCAGAGGTTTTTTCTTTTTCTAATTTCGCATACTTAGAAAAATGTTAGAAACCTGTGCTTCGATGACTTTCCCTGATTTTCAGAGAATGGAATGGTGCCAGATTAATTTTGCAAAAATATCCCTGAAACCTATGTATAGGATGTATGAGTACTGTACTACCCAGGTAGGGGCGGATCCAGGAGGAACGATCGCCACCTCTGAAACCTACGAAAGCAACTTTATTCAACATGATTTTTGATAATTCGGAAAACAGCATTCGTGATTTAAGGCCATCTTGTCGTCCACTGTTTTGTCACAGCAGTGTTGCGTAGCAGGGTGCATCAGCTCCCCCTTACTTTCTAGTTTCAAGCCTACCTTTTTTTACTGGTGAGGTTAACTTAGAAAATAACTTCTGCAAAGTTTGGTGCTGATCGGACCAAATTTGACCCAATCACACGGCCAGTTTTTGCAGGGTTCGACCCCATTTTTTCATGTTTTTTTGCCACTAGAGAGTGCTGTCTTCAATAAACGAAAAAAGGTTGATTTCAACCGATGCCCATCCTTTCACATATTTTGAAAAAAAAATTTCCAAAATATGTTGAGGGGAAGCAAAAATATTGGCAGTTTTGTATGTTTTTTTTATTCAAGAGCGCCACTAGTGGTGATAACAAAACATGGAATATCTCATAAAGTACTAATGCAAATCAAATGAAACTGGTGTCTACCCCCCTATTTTCAAGGATGAGAAATTTGTTTTTGCTGTTATTTGTTCACATTTTTACTACTGGAGGGCACTATGATCAATCAAATACCATTTTGACTAAAATTTTAACTCACACCAAGTTTTTGGACTGGAAGTTGGTAACTAGTTAGTTTGATTTTGACAAAGCACAGTGAATAACACGTACAAACTAAGAATAAATCATACAATTTCGAGTTGAAGATAGACATTGTGTTTTCAATTCAGATTGTCTTACGGAACAAGAAACCAAGATCACGACTTTGAAGTATGGTGAGAGTTTTCAGCTACTTGTACAATGCATTGAAAATGCTTCTCTTTTTCTGTCGAACCATTAAAATCTTGGCACGGTTTTACCTTATGTTCAGCATAATTATTTGCAACATGGGTAATGGCGACAATCAATTTTCCTAACTGGTAAGCATCATTTGCTTGCCATTGCGTCACTGGAGTATTAAAAATTCTATCATAAACACCAATAATGCGAAAAAAGCTCCAAGAATCATTTTCTTTAATGCTGATAGGTCATCTGAAACAGTTGCAGATAACAAGCATTTTATAAAACCTGGTTTTCCAAAGCCAGAACCATGTCTTTTGTAGCTTTCATTTTCAATTTGTATTGTTGTCCACTTCATTGGTTTTTAATGTCAGTGGAGCCAGTTCCTCACTAACATACCACAATTGGCACATTATTTATCAGTCACAGAGTCAATGCCAGAAAATATATATTGTAAATGCATTATGGGCAAAAGATCACGTTTGGTGCAGAGGATCAGGTTGCTGCAGATAGCTACCATGGAAGATAACAGAATGCTAAAAACGCACAGGTGCAAGAAACACTTCCCCCCAATTGACTTATGATAATAACAACCTTAACTGTGCAGTTTTCCCAGGATATTTATGGGAGAGGAAAGCTGATATTGTCAATATGTGAAAAAGTTTATTGAGTAATGAAAAGTGCTGTAGAGATTACAAGGAGGTGATGTTATTGGCACTTTTTACCTTCCACAAGGAAGCAGAGTCTTGATTTTTCATCATTCAATAGACCTGGTTTTTAAACATTCAATCCAATTGATCTCGTGTTTCCACAAGCAAGGTGGATTGCAAAGTTGCTTTATGCCATTAAAATTGCTTTACCAAAATCAAAAGTTTTTTCTCAGCACCACAAGTAAACAGTGCATCTGTACAAATCCGAAAAAAAACATTTTGTTTAGTTTTCAGTATTCTGCTATCTTCCTTGGTGGCTATCTGCAGGAATTTCATCCTCTGCACCAAACGTAATCTTTTGCTCATAATGCATTTATAATATATGCTGACATCGACTCTGTGATTTGTAATAGCAAAGAGCTTTAACCGCCACTTGTGGTACATCACTGAGGAACTGGCTCCACTGGCATAAAAAACCAATGAAGTGAACTTAACAACACAAAATGGCAACTCCAAAAGACGTGGTCCTGGCTTTGGAAAACCAGGTTTTATAAAATGCCTGTTATCTGCAACAGTTTCCGACGACATATCAGCATTTAAATGAAATGATTCTTGGAGATTTTTTCGCATTATTGGTGTTTATGATAGATTTTTTAATACTCCAGTGACTCAGTGGCAAGCAAATGATGCTTACCAGTTATGAAAATTGATTGTGGACATTACCCATGTTGCAAATAATTATGCTGAAAGCGAGGTAAAACCGTGCCAAGATTTTATTGGTTCTGCACATTTTCAATGCATTCTACAAGCAGTAGAAAAATCTTACCACACTTCACTAAAGATGAAGTAACCTGGACTTGGATTTGTCATCTTGGTTTGTTGCTCCGTAAAATAATTAATAATCTGGAGTAAAAAAAAAACAATGCTTATCTTTTGACTGAAATTCATGATTTACTGTTTATGTCTTGAACATTGTTGTTGGTTTGTAAATGTTACTCACTGTGCGTTGTCAAAATCAAACTCGGAATGCTAAAGGGGTACATGGTAAGAGAAAGGCTTGGAACCCCTGGACTAGCAGATCTAGCGTTATGCTCATTTTTGTGTTGCTCATCAATGCGAATCCCATCTAGTGGTAAATCAAAAACCGCTTGATCAATTTTTGCAATATTGGTGTCAATTCCCCTAAAAATTTGTAGCTGCAAACATATGTGAAAAGGAACGAAATCCAAAACCATGTGGTTCCACCCATGGGTTGAATTATGATGAAATGACCCGGGCCCGGGTACGATGTACCTCTCGTACCCCCCTCGTAGGCCCTGCTTGTGACATTGTTGGGACTTTTAGGCGCCATCATAGTGATCCGGCGCCCGGGGATTGTTCCCCCTTTGCCCCCCTCGTTACGCTCCTGGCTAGTGGGCCCCTTCAGATTCCCCCTGGCTCAAACCTGTAATTTTACGCCACTGAATGCACGTGGTACTGGAGCTGCTGAAAGATCCGGGTTAAAGTGTGATAAGGGCTTATAATGATAATAGCTTTTGGGAAAGCAGATTTCACGCGCTATTATGTTTCCACTGGAATGGAAACGCGTGAACGTCACACGCGAGAGTTTTTTCATGCGTGTCAGGCCAGAAAATCTTGCCACGCACGGTATCTCAACAACTGCCACGGTTTCCAATGTGGCTAAACCTGTGGTTCCCAAATTATACCACGGTATCCAAAGTTTCCAGGTAACCCTCACAAAATAGTAACTACACTTTGCTAATTCTGCAACAACACTGAAATGGATTCTGGTGTATCCATCTACCCTGCATTTTAAGCACTCAATTTTTAGCATTTAGGCAAATGGTCTACCATATTTACTTATAGAAAAACATGAAGTGTCAATGAAACACAACCTTTTCAATGCGATGCCACTGTGATGTCTGTGTAGCAGTGGCAGCATGACTCCAGTCAATGACTCGGGTCAGAGTCATTTTTACAAAATCTCTGAGTTCCTGATGGACAAACCCACATCGTTTGTACACAAAGAAATCAGCATTTTTTTCCTTCAGTGATGATCAAGATTGGCGGAAATTTTCTGTTTTGTCATGCTATGCTGCATTTTAAGGATCAAGTGTCCCCAACTTGCATAGAGGGAGACCTGAGACTTTGCTTTCACTGAGGGGTTAGCAGAACAATTTAATGACAGACACCTTGTCGTGGTTTAATGTAGTATTTGCATATCGTGATCATGGCAGGGGGCCTCATACTGTGATCATGAGTCTTTTCCAGATACCAGTAAAGTGATGCAAGTTATTCAGATTCAAATCCAATCCAAAAACTATATTGCAAAATATAATGCAAATGCGAAAACCAAATCTTGCTTAAATCCAAATTCCTGCCTCTGTTGTTAGCCTAAGTCAGTGGCGTACGCAGAAAATTTCCAGGGGGGGCCAAGATTCGTCTCAATCCTGTGACGTCACAAATCAATTTTAGTGGAAGTGCTGAAGGTACGACCATTCTAGGGGGGACCGGGGGCATGCCCCCGGGAAAATTTTGCAAAATTACACCTAAAAATACGCATGTTTGTGAATTCTGGAAGCACGTTTTAGACATTACTGTTTTTACATTTTTTATTTTTAGGGTCCGAGGGGGTTGCCATGGCACAGTGGCCTCTCCCCTACGTACGCTAGTGGCCTAAGTCCATGTGGCGACGTGATTACGCCACACAACGTAGAATTCGTAGCAAAAATAGAAGAACGAACGTGGTCAAATCATAAGGGGGTCAAAGGGCCATTCCCTCCAAATTTTCAGACAATGTAGTCATTTTGTGCTTTGAGAGCCGTTTTTCTAAAAAAGTAGTGCTATTCGCCTAAAATCAACTATTTTGGTCTCCCCAAAATTTTTTGGCCCTCGCCAAATTTTTGGGTTGGCTATGCCACTGGGTCAAATGTGTAAGCACAATTGCTATTATGGTGAGGATCGTCGGTTAGGCTCTTGCTTTGGTTGGCTCAGGGCGACGCAGCATTGTGCCCAGTCCCGTCGTCACGGGGGGGCTTTGGTGGGCTTAGCCCTCCAAATTGAAACATGAAACACTATGTATCAGTGGAGTTTTTGTCAAATTATGGAATGTCAAGTCCCCCCGCGAAAATGCAAAGCCCCCCTTTCTGGTGGCGGTTCTCATTGTGCCTGCCACAAATGGCTCCCAACGTGTCGGTGGCTGCAATTCAGTGTTAACCTGCAGTCCTACAATAACCTTCTATCCCGAAACTGAACCGAAAGTTACCGTAATCTGCAGTCCCATGATTGAACCAAAAGTTGCAAAAGTTCAAAAGGAAATCATAATTCCAATCCAAATGTGTTTAAGCAAAAGTGATAACATCCAAATCGATCGATATATTCAAATGTCGCAAGATTTAAATCCAAGTGCATGTTCATGTCTGTTCATTTTCATCTATTCGCCATACGAAAACCACACTCAATGCAACGCCATATGAGAGGTTGCAACAGCATCCCCTCGTTTTTGCAATGAACCGCACCCATCGCACGATCTGTTTGTGAATGTGCCTGGCACCACCTTCACATCCTGATCAAAGCGCCAGTTTGTTGTGATCAGACAGGCTGAGCAGCAAGTGCGCAAAGCTTCACACTGTGGCACCAAGCAACAATAAAGATCCCACGTCGTGCTCATCTTATTTCTGCTTGTTCGCGCCACATGAGTGTTGTTCTTAACACACATCCCGTTCGTGGCGAATCGCACATTCACCACAACGCTAACTGAGAGGTTGCAACACTTGCAGCAAGGTTGGGCTAGAGTTTTTCAAATGAATGAGTAAAAGAGACAAGTAAAATGCAAACTGAGAAAACTTTCATAGCATGTTGGGCACCATTTTCTAACATATCCGGAGCCATTTTACGGCATGTTGGGTGCATAGCAAAATAAATGTCGTAGAAAAAACGTGAAATTTCGTGTGACTTGAGCTTGCGAACCAATTATACAAAGTGACTCGACACGACCAAGTCAGGACTTTGACTCGACTCGAAAAAATTTCGGATGACTCTGACTCAACAAAAAATGACTCAGACACATCACTGATAATTGTGGCTTCAGCACTCATATGTAATCCAACTGAAAGATCCGAAGACAAATAAATAGTTTAGAACAGTGTGGTCCAACTACAACCATGCGGGCCGCATGTAGCCTGCGGACAGAATTTTTAAAGCCTGCGAGCTTTCTCAGTATTGATTTAATTTTGTGTGTGTGTAATTTTGATTAGAACAAACATAACATCTTTCAATAATATTTACATTATTAACGGAGTTAGACTAGATTCTAGACAGCTTCTGGAAATTAGCGAACAAAGATAGATATCCCATACAGCACTAAAAATCCAATTGATGTTTGTAAATGCATATGCGTGTGAGAATACATTTTCTACGATAAAGCAAGTCAATTGTAAAAATGGAATGGCAGAGGAAACACTGGACGATTGTTTCAGACTTCTTGCCACCACTGACATTGGTATTGATATAGCTAAGATATTGTCAGAAACCTCGACCACAGGCATTCCACTGACAGATTGCAATAAATTACAATTGTGTATTAATTTCCATGATGCACTCGCTTATCTTGCTTTTTTAGTTTTAAATCTTGTGAATTTGTTGTTTCATACATCATTGTCATGGTAGTGGCCCGCAAGTTGTCACATTTTTGTAAAATGGCCCGTAGGTCAAAAGAATTTGGACCACGCTAGTTTAGAAAGTAAATCGTGTTAAATTATGCTCTGCCGTTGACTCACAACAATTGACACTACAGAGACTTCAAAATATTTTATGTTAGAAGCAATGCAATGAGAAGCTCTATTAAGCTCAACAATAGCATGTGACATATCATACCAGACGACTAAGAAGTATGCAACACAAATCAAACAACTCATTAGAATTGGGCTGCACGTATAAAAAATGACAAACTGTGCCAAATGTTACTAAGTATACGTATGGTATAACCATGGATGGGTATAACAATGATGAGTCCCAGGTCCGTCGCCTGGATTTAGCAGCAGGGGGGGGCACATTTTTAAAGTACAGTATTGGATATATGCAGCAACCGAGGGGCCAAACGTGTAATGGGGGGGCACCGATTTCAAATGGGGTGCCAGGCACCACTGCCCCACCGCTGGCGACGGCCCTGGTGAGTCCAGAAGAGGATTGACTCAATGAATGTTCAAAATATTCTGCAACTTTGATGACATGATACACAATGGGGGAGACTGGTTTCACTGGTCATAGACAAGGATACAGTAACCTGCAGTCCCAAAACTGAACCGAAAGTTGCAAAGACGTTCAAGGGAATATCATCAATTCCAATCAGGGTCGCGGAGTCGGAGGTTTTGGGTGGAGTCGGAGTCGGATTTTTTTGTCCGACTCCGGAAGTCCAATTGGATCATTTTTCGCATCACACGCCTAAATTGGGAAATCCTATTGAAATGGTACAATTACTTTTGAAACTTATGTTGAAACAGATTTCTTGCTGTGCACACAATTTCCACTGATTTTAATAGTCAAATTTCATTCTTTATGTTAAGGAGTCGGGAGTCGGAAATTTTGGAAAGGTCGGATATTTTACCTCCGACTTCGCAACCCTGATTCCAATCCGGGTCTGGTTAAGCAAAAACTGTAAAATCCAAATCCATCAAAATGCTAGAATCCTGGAAAATTGAAATTGAAGTACATGCTCATCTCTGGATATTTTTATTTATAGGGCATGCGAAAGACAAGCAAGTATATTTCTTGCAACAAGGTTGTGCTACACTTGTGGAATTGACTGGGAGTGAATAGGACAAATAAATGGAAACTGCTTTCACAAAGAACTGAGATTTAAATAATGTGCGGTCAAAATTCCTGGAAGAACATTGGACGCTATTTTGCAACTTGTCGGGCTCAATTTCATAGCAAAAAACACAGGAAAACTGTTAAATTTCATTTGACTCAAGCTCACAAACCAAGACTCGACAATACTTGTGACTCAACTCTGACTCGACTCGGAAAATTTTTAGATGAATTTGATTCGAAGGGCTTGTGATTCTGACTCCGACTCGACCAAAATGACTCTGGCACATTCCTGCTATCTTGTACTTGCTAAATGCCTGCAACAGTTCAAGTGGACATACTTCCGCGTGGTGACGTTGGCCAGGCAACAGCAATCGTCATGCTTGTCTTGCGTGCAGTGTAAACGGACCAGCGGCAGTCGCTTCGTTTCCGCGCAAAACTTAAGTTACGTGTAAACCCAGCTTTGCAGCAGAGTTGCCAAATTGGCCGTTTTGCGGCCGAATTTCTGAAATTTGGCCGTATTTCAAGTTGGTTGGCCGTACGATTTTTGGGTTGGCCGTTTGGGCTTTTTTTGGCCGTTTTTTTGAAGGTCGTTTGGCCGAAAATTTCTTCTGTTATCCGTTTTTGAAAAGGCAGTGGCTATAGAACCGCCTGTGGATCTTTGAATTTGAAGCCTTATTCGACCACCTTCTGTAACATGACAGTAACACATGACGAGAGTGCAGTAGGCTTGATAGAGACGAGGTAAATATAAAAGATAAACCCTCACCGTAGCCCAAACCCTAATCTGAACCAAATGCTAACCTAACGCTAACCCTAAGCTATCCTAACCTAACACTAGCCCTAACCTAACCCTAAGCTAAGCTAACCCTAAGCTATCCTAACCCTGAAGGAAAGTCGAAAGAAAAAAAACAAAGCCAAAGTCGGCCAGGTGAGAGTCGAACCGAAAACCTAAAGCGTAGAAGGCGTAGCGCATAACCATTACACTATACAAATCCACACGACAAAGTGACCTTTTTATTTGAATTGCGACAGGACAGGCCGACGAATAGTCACTTCCTTTTGAAAATGTGTCTATATTTTCAGGCCAAACTGTGTAAACTATCAACGTCAACACCTTTTTTGAAAGTCTCGTCACCCTGTGTGTGCGTTTCACCTTGTGTAGTGAATTATAAGTGAAAGCGAAGCAGTGTGAGTGTGCAATTGTGCTTGCCGCATTGTGCAGACCTTGCACTTTGCAGGCCAAGCCGTTGTGCATGTGTGTATATATCTGTTTGTGGGTGGTGTATGGCTTGTGAAGTTGTAGCAGACCATAGGGTTGGTATGGCTTGTGACAATCCATATGGTTGATATCGCTGGTAACCAAATATACTTTTCATATTGTTATCCTACTAGTATTGCTAACTGCCTGTGTTACTTCAGTGTTCACAGTTATTTTTGTGTTGCCACTATGTATATGCTTTCAACAAACTCTGTGCCAAGTGGTGCTTACACTTGGGCAAATTAATTAAGTTAACCTTTGTAAATTGAGTGTTTCTTCATTTGCAATTCACCTTTGGAAGTTAAGTGTTTCTTCTTAATTTCCTTTGAAACATGCCATGCCTGTAGTTTTTAACTGTGAGATTTTATAGCGACACACAACTAGTTTCTACCTAGCTGTGAATCTTTTCTTGCTGCCTATGCTTTCAAGCAGGCCCATAGCCACCGGGGACATTTGGGAGCAGTGCCCCCCAAATTTCTTTTGTACCTCCCCAAACTTTGTTGCGCCCAGAAAAATTTTTTTAAACGTATAGTAAAAGCAAAAATCTTGCCCCTCTAAAAATGTATTGTGCCCCACCAAATATTGAAACCTGGCTATGCACCTGCATTCACGTGTTAGCCTATTTTAGCAGTGTCTTATGTCCACAATCCCTGTGTTTTTTTGAAGTGGCCATTCTTTTAGAAGTATGTGTCTTGTTATTGTGGGGGTTGCCAACCAGTCACAGACCAAGAGCCACATTTCTTACTGTGTTACAGCAAAGAGCCACATCATACACACGATGGGCACACATGAACGTAACTCCATCGCTTCCTCACTCACACACAAGGCCGGCCTCAAACCGATGCAGCTGCATTGGGCCCCACGCTATGGTGTTTGGGTAGATTGTTCGTTTTGCCAGATACACATTGCACTTGAGAATTCAGTAGAAACGCCATGCAAATTTTATTGTTAACAAAGAATGCTCCTGTCAGAACTAGCAAATTTCCACTAATATCGTACGTTAGCAAACGTGCTCAATTCTGGTGTTAGTGCTTTACATCTGTGCTCTACCACGATCGTAACACGGTTGACTGAACATGATGACGTCAAATGGTTTATCGGTTCGCCTCTCACCTTGGCGACTTTCGTTTTGGTAGTGGTTGCAAGTTTCAAATCATTAGAGCAGCTTCTCTTCTTTTTTCAAAACTTTTCAAACTTTAGGTTTAGGGGTTAGATTTAGGGATTAGATTTAGGGGTTAGGTTTAGGCGTTATATTTAGGGCTTAGGTTTAGAAGTTAGATTTAGGGGTTAAGTTTTGGGGTTAGATTTAGGGGTTGGGTTTAGGGGTTAGTATTAGGTTAGTTTAGTGTTAGCATTAGGTCAGTGTTGGGATTAGACCTGCGGTTAGGGTCATGGGTGTTGGAAGAGGGAGCTTGACCCCCTGGATTTTTTAAAATATCAGCAAAAAAAGTTGTTTTCTTAGTTTCCAGGGGAAAAAAACAATTTCACCACTTTTAGCCCCGCTACAAAAATTTTGGAAAATTCTCCTAGTGCTCCCCTTGGAAAAAATCCTTCCGACGCGCATGGTTAGGTTTTAGGTTTAGGGTTTGCCTTTTACATTTAGTATGTTTTCTACCAATCCTACTGCATTCTCGTGATGCGTTGCTGTCACATTACAGGAGATGGTCGAATAACGGGTTTCAAATTTAAGGATCCACCGATGGTTCTGTAGCCACTGCCTGTCATCAAAGTAAGTAGGCAAGATACCCTTGAAACACCGAAGAACCTTAGTATAGCCTAATACAATCATGCATGATGTTGTATTTCTGCTAGTATGTATAGCTTCTTGGCAATTACACAATGAAGTATTTACATGTACATATTTGGAAGTTACCTTGACACCAAAAGCATTAGCAAATCTATTGGTTCAGGTGTTTTTGAAAGAACTGACAATTTATACAGCACGTCACTTAACAAAATAATTCCATTTAAAGCAGAAGAGCAAACAGACAGTGCAGTGAAACAAGAATGATTGCAGGGTAATCTGCACAGCTGCGTCTGTAGGCCTAAGTGTGTAACCTACAAAACATGATAATGATTAAAAACAAATTTTATGAATATGCCAAATATTTGCAGATATGTTTGATAGGGACATATTTATTGGTGCAAGGTTTAAAAATACAATATGAGTTCTTACATGGAAGTAAAAAAAGATTCATACACTGAACTTTGCAGTTACCTAATAACAGAAGTAAGCATTGAAGAAGAAGATGCCCTAAAGCTAAAAGGTAACTAAATATAGATTCACTGCCACTAGTATCTTGTAATCTGTAATTTATGTGGTGATAATTAAGCAGGATAATGTATAAAAGTATTTAACTTACTTGCATTATGTAAAGCTTGTATTTTCTTGTGCTTGGCCTTGTTCCAATGTATAGCTAATGCTTTCTGAACCCTCATTCTTCCTGTGAGTTTCATTGCTTTGTCTGTTATGCAGTGTTACTTTGTGCTGGTTAACTATCTTGTCAGTCGCATAACCTATGATGAGACTACAGTGTGGTGTTATGTTCCACATTGCTTGAAACTGCGGAGACTAATTTTTCATTAAAATGTTTCCATGATATGTTCTTAAATTGACTTTGTAAACCATATGAGGCTAATGTATACAGCAACTTGTCCATCAAAGACTTTTTTTATGCACTTGATTTGGGAGCAAAATGATCAGGCTAGCAAATCAACCAATTACAGAATGAGCCCAAAATTGATATAGAGCTACTGCATTTTTTAAAGAAAGTGTCTACGTAGCCGGCAACAGCTACAAGATCACGTGCTAGGTAACTGGCAACTACAGGATTCAGGCTTTTGTTATAAAATAGTAGGATGAAAACACAGTAATAAAGTGGTTTAAGTGCCAAGTGTTGATGTCTGCGCTACTCTACTCTAGAGCTTTGTTCTTGCCGTGCTTGGCTTGTAGAACCTATCTGTACTGATGATGAGCCAAGAGTTGCCAGATGCAATTTTTTTTGTTTAATTCTTTTAGGGAGTTGCTGTGCACAAAAGACTACTCCTGGCAACTCCTAGCTTGTCCTCAGTGTTAACTCCTTGGCGTCTGGGTGGTTTTGGCGATTTTTTCAAAAAAAACAGCAGTTTCCGGTTGCCTTACCAACGCCCTAGCTCCTCCGCCAATTGTGCCAGAGAGCTGTTCAATGGCTCAAACGGATCGGCCAGTCTAGTAGATTGCACTCGAAAAAAAATTTTTGGTTGGGGGGTGCGGATTGTTTGTGAGTGACGTCATAAGTGAAGTAGTTTTAGGGTCATTTTGGCTCATGTTTCCTGGCCTAGGGCCCAACCACTAGGCCAAAGTGTTTCGCTGAAGTTTACATTGGAAACTAGACTCGAGTCCGAGTCTTTTGAGCCTTTGATCGACTTTCTAGCGTTCCTGGTTCAAAAGTTATGATCTAAAATAAACAAATTAATTAATTACCTAATTAGCTAATTAGTCAAATATTTTTACTAACTTACATCATAACTTTTGAACCT
>JGI24158J21664_10004363_pt1 | contig 18199 bp, 17 predicted proteins | sample Ectturendosymbi3_FD_21664 | JGI IMG/M metagenome (IMG submission 21664)
GGTTTGGGGGGGGCAAGGTTTTTGGCAGGTCCGTCCGTAACCAGATTTTAAGGTTTGGGGGGCAGGTCCGTAACCAGATTTTAAGGTTTGGGGGGGCAAGGTTTTTGTTTTTATCACATGTTTGGAACAAATTTTTCTGAGGACAGCAAAATTTTGGAGGGCACTGTCCCTGAATCCCCAGTGTTCCCGTGGCAACGGGCCTGCACTCCGGCACGAAAATATCTCCAGAGCTATTTCATATTCTTTCGCACAGCCTTTGAAAAGTGGCAGCCCAAGCAGACACAGTACAAACGCGAAACTGCAATAGAACAAACCAAAAAATGTGCGCTACCGTGCCTGAGTGGAAATCAACCTTAAGAATGGCCTGCGGGTTGAAATCGTTGCAGAGTACATGGTATCGTACACATATTTTCGAATACATACACCTGTGTTTTTTTGCAGACTACACGCAACAGCTGAGCGAGCTGCGGGCGCAGGTCGATGAAGCGAAAGCGACGCTCGAGTCCGAACGCCAGGCGTCGATCGCCGACCAGGACGCTGTGAACAGACAGGTGGGCGTGCCGTCGAGTTTTCACTTCATTCTGTTGAACGGTTCGTGAAAAAATTGCTTGTGCGTGTCGGGCGCAAAGCGTTGAGTGGAAAGGAGCTTTGGTGCGGCGATAGCTCAGTGGTAGAATGTCCGCCTCTCGAGTGGAAGGTTGGTTGTTTCGAACCACCGAGTGAATCGGCATAGTGCTGCTTGGGTAAGAGCGTTCACCTCAGAAAGAAGCAAATTTCAGGCTTTGACCTGAAAAAACCAATTGTTATTCAAAAACCAATTGTTATGAAACAATGAGCACGCGATCGCAGCGACCAGGTACAAAGCTTTCGCGACTTCTGTCGTTTGTTTGGTGCAGTTGGAAGTGTGTCAGAAGCGCATCGAGAAACTGGAGAAAAGTCGCCAGACCTTGAAAGAGCAACTGAAGCAGGAGGAGACGTTGCGAGAGGAAGAGAAACGATCGATGACTGGTTTGTTGTGAAGTTTCGTTTGACTTTTTAAACGAGTCGATTAACAGCTCTCGTTTCGCTGCATGCTTAGAACCAGGCGTTCCTAACTTTGCTTTGACTGGGTACCCGTTCAGCAGTTCGACAGATGAATATGTACCCCTAAAATTTCATATGACATAAAGGCTGAGCAAAATAAAAAAAGTCCAATGAATTTTTACTAAAACTTCCAGATTTTTAAAGTATGAAGGTAGACTCCGTTTTTATGTCTTAAAGGTAATTGTTGCGGCTTGCCAATAAATGTACCCCGTCAGGTAGGTAAACGTACCCCTAGGGGTGCATGTGCCCCTAGGTTGGGAACTCCTGTTTTAGAAGAAACAGCCGACTGGGTTGTGCTTTCTTTACTTTGCGATTATTCAGACTTGCACATACCAGTTTTCAAGTAACTACTGTGGTCTCCACAAAGGTGACAAAGTTGAATCAATCAACAATTAGAAAAAAAAAAGTGAAATCAATTCCACGTCACTCTGCGCATTCTCAATCCTGAAACCTTATTCAAACAGAAACGATCTTATGATTCTTTTTGAAGTCTAAGCCTATTGGACCCAAAAACATGACATGTTTGTAGCGTGAAGTGTGTGACGGCATAACCAGAGCGCTTTCTGGCCGCTTCTGTGACGTAACAGTTATTAAAACGCAGACGAGATCGCGTCGGCGAAGCAGCAGGTGGAGGTCTTGTCGCGCTCCTCCGCGGAAGACGCGGAGGTCGAGACGGATAGGAGGTTGAAGTCACTGCAGGAGGACTTCGACCGCAGGCTCCAAGCCAAGGAGGAGGAGAACCAGGTGAAGGTGAAGAGGTTGATCAAAGAATACGAGACCGAGAAGCATGATCTGGAACACAAACACGAGGTTTGTGGAGGGTGGATGCGTCAAGAAAGAATCCTGTTGCTCTTGATGAGAACCTCATTTGTTTCTTTAAGCTACACTTTGCCTTTATGGGGGTTGAGAAAAGGTGTGCTTCTTAAACTTTACGACCCCGGGGACCCCTAATCCTGAAGATATTGGGTCTGGGACTCCCCGTCTGTGCAACCTGTAAAGGAGGCGTATTATGAAAGAGCAAACGCTGGCGCGATGAAGCGTATGATTTTTTACCACACGAACCACAGTTAATCAAAAGAAGACTTCATTTATGAAAGCACAACACAAGAGGTTAGTGTTTGAGCATTCAAGGGTTAAAACAAAACACTTTGGCATTCCTTCTGTGCACCCCAGATTTTTCACTGGGGACCAGGCTCGTAGTCACGGGGGGCATTTGGGGGTTAATGCCAGGCCGAATTTTGTTGTGCCCAGAAAAATTTGTTTTGAACATTTAATAAAAAACAAAAATATTGTCCCCCTAAAGTGCATTTGGATCCCCCATACCTTAAAACCTGGCATTCCTTCCGTGAAGATCCAGATTTCCCACTGGGGACCCCGTTACGAGCCACAGTTTCAGAAAGTCTCATGACAAATGCAGAAATCGTAGTGGCACGTAAGGTCTTCTTCCTTCCAAGGGCTGCGTTGCATCCAGTTGCGTCTTTTGTTCCTATCCAGAAAGAGCTGCGCAACAACAGCAGCAAGCTGGAGGCGTCGGAGCAGATCGTGCGTCAGCAACATCACGAAGAAGTGCTCTCGTTGCAAAAGGAGATACTCGCGCACGAGAAGAGGCTCGAAGCGCTCACGGAGAGGTAGCGGAGCTGCTTTGTCACGTGACTTGATGGTCGAGTGATTGCAAAGCTTTTTTAAGCCGCTACCATAAGCAGGTTTTCTCAGCAGTGATTGCTTTATTTTGCTCCAGGAAGGTCAGCCTTTTAACTCCTCAAATTTAGTGTTCATTGTAACTAGCCACAGTTCGTGTGTATTTCTTTCTATACTTGTTTTCAAGTGCCAAGATTTCGCCAGTAAGGTTTGTCTTACGATTTACAGAACTGAAGATGCGTTGAAAAAGGGAAACTAGCTTCCCTGTGAAATAAACTGTGATCGATTTACTTGCGCCATCTTTCTGGCTTACAACCGTGGAAAAATAGATGTGCTTGCAAGTTTTAATCATCGTAGAAGTATGAAAGCAGAAAGCAGGCAGATTCCTTAGAAGCTTGCCGCCAGGCTAGAGTTTGTTTTGTTGTGTTAAAAGATTGTTAATCATTTTGTGTTTTTACCGCCGAGATTTATTCAAGCTCCTCCACATGTGTGCTCGTCTGCAATAAATTTCAGATTCAGTTTCGTTATACTCGATTTTTGTACTCCATTCGGAGTGTCACGGGTGGGTATGCGACCCCCTATCCCCTTACTCTGCGCCGTGGGCCGCACGGCGACTGGCTGCACCGTGTGTGAAGCTTTCCTTTTCACCCATCGATTAAGGTCGAGTGCAAGGCTTGACAGGCCGCAAGTACCGTTTTTGAAGTCGCCAGTATGACTCGAGAGGGGATCGAACCCAGCCTACCAGCTTCGGTAGCGCTCGCTCAACCGACTGTACCACTTGTGGTGAGAGAACGTGCGCGTTGGTGCCATCTCGCAGCTACGTTTTGTGTTGTCGCACAGACACGAGATGGAGCTGCGTGAACGCGAGCAGGAAATGTCAGAGCAAGTGGACAAAGCCATATATCGAGCGTTGACCGCCGAGAAGAAGTTGCAAGACACCGGGGTAGAAGAAAACATCAGGACTTTACAGGTTTGGTGGCGGACGAGGCGTGTTCGGTCTTTTCCTTGCGGCTAATGCGTGGGAGTCATTTTTAAAGCGTAGCAATTTACCATAGTAGTTTACATGGAGCTTGAAAGGATTGCGGCCATTTTGCTGTAAACATGGTTTCAATTTCGCAACAGCATTTATTTCAACTTTTGTGTAATATTTGTGTTAGTTCTTTCGCACATAGGTATCTGTTGCTTGTAGTATTTTTATTACTGTCTGTTTGTTGAAACGCACGGAGCAATTTCCTTTCATCTCCACCATCCCCCCCCCCGCTGCATCGAGATAATCCGCTTTTCTTTGAATCCAGTGAATGGGGCTCAAGATGCAATTTCCCAGTCATTCGCTTCAGGGAAGTGATTCGTTTGAAATTTCAAGCACAGTTACCACTGACAACCACCTCGTTTAATCCTATTGACAACCGTATAATTTCGGAGGGTTTACAGCTTATGAGTTCACAGAGTAACCGCGTTGCCTGAACTCATTTAACCTCTGCTACGCGAAGCACCGTTCAACACCAGCTGCCAGAACCTTTTCCCTCCCACCGATCACGTCACGGCAAGATCTCAATGGAACTGTTGTTAGTGCAAAAAGTTAAATGGCCCCAAATAGCGTCTGAGACAGCTGCATGGTTCCAGGGAAACCTTCCTAACTTCCGTATGCAGCCTTTGCAGTGCCTGTGTTCGATTTAAGGCCGAAAGTTGTGCGTGTGATGATGTTGTTCTGATTGTTCGCGTCATAATAGATCGTTTGTTATTATTATTTATCTTCAGACTCAAGTCAACGAGCTGTCGAAAGCTCTCTCGGCCTCGCAGCAGGCCCAGCGCGAGACACAGGGCCAACTGGACGAGGCCACTCGGCGCCTGTCCTTCAACTCCCCCCTGGCCGATCCCGGGAAGTTGACGTACCTGCGTCAGGTCCTCTACGAGTACATGATGGGTGTAGAGGATAAGGTGGGTGAAAGATAAGGGATGTGGGGGTGATTGCGTGGTGTGTAGTAGCTTTTTTTACACAAATAACAGGTTTCAAACGCTAAAAAAGGTAAAAAAAAGTTAAAAACGCTAACGTGTTTGTTGTTTTTGACGCTAACGTGTGTTTGTTTTATTTAAAAAGCGCTAATGTGTGTTTTTTATTTTGTTTTTATGGGGGTGCTTACGACCGCTGCATTTAACGTGTGCTTGTTGTTGCAGACAATGGCCAAGGTCCTGGTCGTGCTGCTCCAGTTCCCTCCCGACGAAGCTCAGAGAATCCTGGAAAAGCACAAGCTCCCCGCGGTAAGATCTGCTTCCAGTTCCTTGGGGGTCCGCTGGCCAAAGTCCCGAACTCCTAAATCGCGTAAATACTTTTTTCGCCAAAACTTTGGCGTTTTTTGCCGAAGTCACCAACCGCGTATATACTGCGGCAACCGGCAGCGTTTTGTTTTTCTTTCACCAGCAGAACCTTTCAAGGCAGATTAGAAAGAATAAAATAAATTTAATTAATCAAAGCTTTCGCGATCCGCTGCGCATATCCATCTGATCGCTTTTCACGCCGCTCGGCTTTCTCGCCCAACCACTGAAGCTGTCACCACCTTGTCAGGCTTTGCTCGCATACCTCATCCGTTCTGGCCGACCTTACCTGCGTACTTCTCGCGCCCATTGTGACGAAATAATCCGCGCTGCGAAGGAGCGCTCTCGCCGCTGGGTTTGCAGTTTGTCTGTGAGCGCTGNCCATCGCGTCTGCGATTTTGCGCTGAATTGTTTGATTAGATCACGTGTTTTGTGCAGGAATTGTTACGTTTGTTGTCACAGCCCGGGCGTTTCCCTAACCCGAGATACAACAAGTTCCTTACGCGAAACCGTCGCATTTGCCGCATGAAATTATTGTCAACATTGCTGCACGCGTCTGATAACTTGACCCGACGTGCCCGTGGTTTTTGTCATCGACGACATACGGTGTAGCTGTTGAAACCTCCACGCTGCAAAACAGCCGTGGCCAAATGTTCAGTTGCGTCACCAACCGAAACATGCCTTTCTTCTTGTCTGTGCACAACACTCGCGCCTCAAGACAAACTGCAAACCCTGGTATCAGCTCCACAGCTCTGCTGCTAGTCAGCGTCCGTGGGAAGGGGTTGCATTTGCTGTGGTGTGTGTGGCAGTAATGATTTCTTGTTGTGCATGTGTAGGATTAACGATTTTCTGTCTGGGTGTGTAACAATAACAGTTTGCTGGTGTGTGGCAGAAACGATTTTCTGTGTGTGTAGCAACAACAAGTTGCTGTGTGTGTGTGTAGCAGCAACAAATTGCTGTGTGTGTGTAGCAGTAACGATTTGGTTTTATTGTAGAAATGACGAGAGAGTTCGTGCGTGTCATCTGCATGTCTAAGTTTTCACTCAAGTAGGTGATCTGTTGCTTTTTATTTTGCTGTGCGATTGTGACGTCACGATAGTACTTGTTGCTCATGCGCTCGCCCCGGTCTCTTGTCGCCACCTCGTCTGACGCGCGAATGCGATCGAACTTTGACCCCGCCGCGACGACAGGAGCTTTTGACGTCATCATATTCGTCGTTCAATCGTCGTCTTAAATTAACTCCGAGTGACGTCACGCTTGACATGACACGTTCGAGAAGTTTTGCAACATCGCTTCAAATAAAGGCGATCTGTCGTCATTGACGTCACGTCCGCAAAATCCTGCCCCACTACCGGGGACATAACGAAGGGGGCACAATTTTGGACGCCGAAAAGCTCCAACAGTGTCACAAGTACTTCCTTCAATAGAGTAGATTTGTTTCCGAAAAAGCTCAGGTTCGAACACAGGGGGCGCCAAACTTGCTTATTGCCCCGGGCGCCATCTACACAGGGGGCGCCTTCACAGGGGGTTCGATCTACACAGGGGGTTCGAACACAGGGGGCGCCAAACTTGCTTATTGCCCCGGGCGCTATGACCTTGTTACGCCCCTGCCAACTACTAATACCCAAACTATTCTTCTGATAAACTTGTGTCGAGCTCCCGTCGCGTTTCGTGGACCCTGCGTTGAGTACCTTTGCGTCATGCGACGTCTTTATTCGCGAACAATAGCGCCGCCGTTCAACCACCGCCGACGTCAACAATGAATGCGCACAAATCTGTTTCTGGAATGTCAACGACTCAGCTTATTTGTACTGTTTTCTTTTTGTTTTTTGCCTGAACATCTCGTGACACACTGTTGTGTTTCGAACGCAGGAATGGTACGGCGAAGGTGGATCGTAGACGGGAACTCGAAAACCACGACTCCGCTTCGAACGATCGCGTCGTTCCTTTGTTCGCCCCGCATCGGGGGGGAGGGGGGTCGTCGCTCGTCAAACGCGGGCGACGTGTCTCGCGCAACTCGTAGCCAGCGAAGCGTGACCTCCCCCCAGTCGACCCCGGAATAAGGTCTTAGATCAGACATCGCGTTCCTCCATTGTTCGTCCCGCAATAGTTCCCGCATATTTAACCAACCGCTATAGACAACTTGCGAGGCACACTCAGCAAATGCTAGATTTTCTGCGCACTATTTGTTTCGCCGATTCGAGCGAGCAGATCGGTCGAACGCAACCTCGCGTAATATGCAAATCGTATGAAGCTGGTAGAGCAAGTTTTATCTTTCGCGCGTGCATGTGCGTTTATTTTATTGAGCAAAGCGCGTTAGCTTGTGACGTGTCAGCCCCCCGTGTCGCAGTCGCGTCCAAACGGGCGTCATTGCGCATGCAGCTGCGTGGGGGGCGTCCTTTCTGTCCGCACCCCCTGCAGCATTTCGCGGGTGCAGGTCTCTGCTGCTCGGGATTAAACCAACTTTTTGGATAGTCATCTTCTCACGAGGCCGCTTTTCGCGCCCAGTGTGCAATCCCGCTTTATTTCCGTTCAATCTTCGCTGCCAAGCCCGAAACGCTCGGCGGGCAATATATCGATGTGCAGTAGTCGTCGGCTTTTTTCCCTGGTTCGCGCTGGAACTCCACCCCCTCGTTACGTCGCGCACCATTGTCACATCACAATTGCGTCTGTTAATCGTGGACTTTCCACGTCACTTTTTCCGACTCCGCTCCTGTTCCGAAATTTTTGAATCCGGAAATTTTTTTAATTTGAGAATCCGACTCCTGTTCAGACTCCGGCTACAATCATCGATCCAACCGAAATTTACTCCTGCTCTTACTTAAGATTACTTCCGAAATTGAAAAGTGACGGTTTTTCACGAATTCTTGACTCCGGTTGCGGATCCGAAAGAAAAACGCAGAATCTTGCCGGAGGCGACTCCGGTGTCGAGCGAAATTTCTGACCTCTGCGAAATTTCTGACCTGTTATTATTTTGCTTCGCAGAATAAAGAAAAAAAGGTCGGCAATTACTTTTTTGATGTGTGTTGTGTAAATTCAAACATTTTGGTTAGATGTCAGGTACCCACAACAAGCTAAAGTGCTGGAATAACTTTAACCACTGAAAAATTTTGGACTTAGTCTTTTCCCTCAAAATTTTTCCTTTTTCTCACCCTAACCCGACACACTTACCTAAAAACGAATCCCTAAAGCCCTAATCATCGGTTTTCTCAGTGTATTTGATATCTAGAATGCTGCCCTGCGCACTTGGCGTGAAGTCAAAAATTTCGCTTGGCACCNNATCCATGTCCACCTCTGCATCAAACCTCGGGTTCGTGGCGCTGGTTTGTCTTTCTGCGAATTGCCAGCGTGGTCTCGTGACCCTACCTTCCGATCTTCAGCGAGCGCGTCCGAACTGTGCCGAATTCCTGGCGCCGTCGCAGCGATAAAATTTCGAACGGTGTTGCCGATTTTGCTCGGCACCGGAGTCCTGCAGCATGAATGGATGCGTCAGAAAAATATATATTGCTCTTTATTTTGTTTTTATGGGGGGGTCTTGCAAACGGAATTGTTTTCCATGTGAACAGGGAAACACATCAAGATTTCAATTTTTGAAAAACTGATACCACCGTGACGTTTTTTGCCGCTTATCTGGCCTTGTAGTCCGTGCTGTACCAACATGCTGGAATCTGCCTCCCCCTACGTGATGCCAACAACGCTAAGTCGCGATTCGCCGCCACGTCCAGCACAATGCACTTCAGTGTTCGCGTCTTGGAAAAGGCGCGGCCAACACAAAGGAATTGCGTCGATGAAGCGCGGCGTTTGTATCCCACGCGCAAGTCATGCATTTACTGTAGTAGGCGTTACTACCGCGCGCAGGAAGGTGGAAGACGTTGCCTGCGCTACAGGCTTGTCCACAGCGCTCGCTTGCGTCATATACTGCTGTTGATTTGTAGACGGTGTTTCGCGGTACTTGCTCGCTTTCGTCGTTGTTCTCTGCCCTGGAAGCCGATGATTTATCAAAGCGTTTGTTGTGCTCGGTGCAATAAACGTGTAACAAAGTGCCTTCGCCAGGCAGAAATAAAATAAAACTTTTATTCGTAGCACAACTGGCTGCTGATGTGTTCGGATCGGATGCTGTACGAAAGCAGAGTAAGAATTCAGCCGTTTGATGAGTTGCAACTTGACGGTGTAAAATTTCTAACGCCAACGACGTGTGCAGAAATCAGCAAAAATCAATTAGAATCATCCTTCGACGAGATAAAGCGAAAGTTTGACAAATCGTGGGAAGCCCAACCTACCTCCGCCGTATGCGACAAATTAAACGCGCACAACCAGTTACTGTTCTAGTGCAGCGATTATGAAAAGTGCTTCCGCTTTTAAAGTTTGCGCTACACATGGGGTTGACGCTTTTTCCATCTGTATCGTCGGGCACAGTAAACGTCACGCGACAAGCTGCAGGGGTCAGTCAGACATGGTTTCAAGGCCATGAGCCGCTAAGACGCTTCGCACTAATGCTACTAAGTCTGTGGAGCAATCTGCGACAATGCGACGAAAATCACGCCCGCGCGGCAAGTAACGTGGTCGCGTGCGTTGCGATTAAACGCAATAATGGAGCGAAACTACATTTTGTGAAGTAAAAAATTGACACTGCGTTTGTTGATGTTTTTGCAAGCGACATAAACGACAAGACTGCTTACGTGAATATTAAAACGAAAAAATACGCCAATATTTTGTGTATAGTGACATGTCAAGCTACAAACATCACGAACTACCTACTAAAAGCCTGTCGGCACTACACTCGGCAGTCCGATTATATTGCTGTCAGATTGAACATAGGCAGTGGCCAGGAACAGCGAAAGCTTTGTGAAGCGCTTTCAGCAAAATTTGGAAGAACGGCACAAGCAGTTAGTGAACATTGCAGCAGCTCAGAACCAGAAGGTTTACGACATGGTCGTTTTCCTGGCAAAACGACATTTCAAAGCAGACCTTCCAGTGAGATATGACGACAAAATCTTACAATTTCTTAGCTTTTCCGTAACAACGCGTTTATTGAATGAAACATGTTCTGCCGCAGTATGCAACAGAGACCAGATATATTCGGTAAGCCTTCACTGCAATAAGCAACAATAAAAAACAATGAGCACAGACAACTTGTACAAGCAGCAAAATAAATTAGCACGCTTACAGCCAAAGGTATAAGAAGAACAACATTACAGGTCTCGTACTCGTCGGCAAACCTCCTCAGTGAATGTGGAACAATTGGCCTCGCCGCCGAGGTCTCTCGTTCGCGACCTTTTCTCCTTGATGGCGGCGAAGCACGCTTGCTCGATGCGCGCTGCTTGCGTCATCAGTCCCAGATGACGCAACATCATGATGGCGGAAAGCAGCAGAGCGGTGGGGTTGGCGAGATCCTTTCCGGCAATGTCTGGCGCCGTGCCGTGGACGGACTCGAACAGGGCCGTTCCGTTGGCGCCGATATTGCCGCTGGGGGTCACGCCCAGACCGCCGATCAGGCCGGCACACAAATCGCTGAGGATGTCCCCGTACAGGTTGGGCATGACCAGCACATCAAATTGCGAGGGGTCTTGGACGATGTTCAAGCACACCGTGTCCAAATACATCTCGCTAAATTTGATGTCGCGGTTTTTTTCGGCCGTCTCGCGGCAGCATCGCAGGAAGAGGCCGTCGGTCATNCGCATGATGTTGGCCTTGTGCACGACAGTCACCATCTCGCGCTTGTTCTTCCGCGCGTAATCGAAAGCGAACTCGGCGACTTTTCGCGACGCGGCCTCGGTGATCAGCTTGATGCTCTGCACCACGCCGTCGACGATCGCGTGTTCGATTCCCGAGTACTCCCCTTCCGTGTTCTCGCGGATGGTGACCAAGTCGACGCCCTCGTACGGCGTCTTGTACCCTTCCAGCGATATGCAGGGGCGAACGTTCGCATACAAATCGAAGGTCTTGCGCAGAAGCAGGTTCATCGACGGGTGGCCGGCAGCGATGGGTGTGGCAAGCGGGCCCTTGAGCCCGACCTTGTTCTTGTTCACCGATTCCACGGCGTCGGGCGGAATCATCCACTTTCCGCCGGGGCCTTTGGTGGCCGTGACGTTCCGCTCCTCCCAAGCGATTGGGACATCAGCGGCGTCAAAAATCTGAACCACTGCATCTGAAATTTCGGGCCCGATTCCGTCGCCCGGAATCAGGGTGCACACATACTTCTTTTTATCCGCAGGCGAAGTACTTGTTGCGCTTGAAAATAACGATCTTCGACAGAGGAGCGGCAGCTGACGGGTGAGCGACTGCATGACGGTCGACCCCATTTCGTAATCTGAAGGTAGAGTAACAGCAAACCAGGCAAGACTGTGTACACTACACACGGCACGCAGCTGCTTTCACACAAACAAAACATAAGTTCAGTTTAGAATTCAGGGATGGGAAAGCTATTTCCTGTCACAGGCTGCATAAATTGTGGAATATATAGGGAAACAAAATGATGAAATAAGGAAGAAAACGATGAGGAGTGCAAGAGACTTTTTTGGCTTATTGTCCAAGTATCTACTTATCAGGAAGTTTTGTCTTGATGTGTGTTGCATTCTACCTTCAGTTAAGAAAATTATGACGCAGGTCAGGCCATATTAAACACTCATGTGGGTCACATTTGACCTGCATGCCACAAGTTCTCCACTCCTGGTTTTGGTGACCAGTGTCAGTTTTTGATGTGGAGCATTTTCCACATTTTTTTTTCTGTATTATTGCAATTTATGATGACTAGCACACTAGCATTTATGGCTTTGTAACCATGCACTACTAGAATGTCTCACTTCCCTTTTCTCATATAAAATAGACCATGGACTTCATTCAAAACAGTCTCAACACAGCTGTTCATTTCAACTAAATGAGGAGCAATATGCTGAATAAACTGCATAGAATAACATTCCAAAGTTCATAGACATCGTTAAAAACAGTTACTACCAACCCTGGTGGTTGCAGATACTGTATGTCTCACATATTTCGAGCTGTTCTGGCCAAGCAACTTCTACAGATTGCAGGTTTATCACTTAAGGACACTATAACATATATGAAACCACTTTGTTCTGCATCAGCATTGACCACCTACAAAATGTCCTAATAATTTATCAGGAAGAGGCCAGTAAACTTGGTTTGAAGATGATCAGCTGGAGGAAAACCAACTCATGCATATTAAGTATGGCTCAGATCCAAGCTCAGTTCAGGTGGGAATGGATGAGATGAAGTTTGTCTGTATGCACTTGACGATCATTAACAATGCAGACTTCACACCAGAAGTTGACTGTCAACAACAACTGGTTGCAGGTGTCATAAAAGGCCACTTCGGCATCACAAAACAAAACTATAGTTATACAATCAGTTCTTGCTCTGGAGCTGATACACGGCTACTAAACAGCACTCTGGCTAAATACATTAACAGGTATTCGTTAATGTGGCAGCCTGGAGATGGCGCCACATGTAAATAAATGGTTGCCGGTAGATGGCGCCCATGAGTAACAAGTCACTGTGATAGTCACCACAAGCGAATTATTGTAATTCACTTATCCCTATATAATAAGCAACCTAGTATCAACAGAGTGATGTCGTCAGGGGAGCTCAATTGCTGCTGGTTTCCCTGTTAGTTTAATGCCTCGAATTACCATCTTTCTCTTGTGTTTGCCTCAGTAGTTCAAGGTGATGCAGATACCTGTAACAAATGGTGCCCAATAAGGGACCTGAGAGAAAGGCTATGAGCCCCTCACAGAGCAACATCCTCCGTTGAAGATCACCTTGAACCAAATGGTAAGGGTTGCACTTGTAAAAATGATAAAGTTGGTATGGATGATAAGAAATAAACTTCAAGTTAATGGAGAGGGAAGCGATGTGGTGGCCTGGGGATGGCACCACATGTAAATAACTGGTTGCTGGTAAATAGCGCCCATGAGTAACAAGTCACTGTGATAGTCACCAAAAGAAATTATTATAATTCACTTATACCTATATAATAATAGTGCAACCTGCTGTCTGGTTACTTTCCTGTAAGTTTATTGCCACAAATTACTATCTTTCTCTTGTGCTTGCCTCAGTAGTTCAAAGNGATGCAGTTAACTGTAACACTATACAATTAAAAACATTTGCTCTCTTAACTGTACCTCCAACAAGGAGCTTTGTCAAGTTACTAAGCAACTGCCCGTATCTTGTCTTGCAGCACAATGCCATGTGTGCTCATAATGTCATATCATATGTTTTTAAGAGCACCCAAATTAGGGCAATCTTGGAGTTTAATGCAAAACCCCACAGCTGGAAATGTTCTCAGTATGCATTTTGCACATGCTGGATGTATGCTGTCAAAAAGATCTAGACAGTCTAGACATGGAAGTTGACAATGCAGGGACCATGGCTCCAGACCACACTAATTGGAGAACCCTTCATTGAATGGCTGTAGGCAGGATGTCCTGCAGACCATCCAGCATGCAACATGATGATGTTGACAACATACTGTACTTCCAAATTGGCCTCTGACAACTTTGCAAAGTCACAATAAGTGCAACATAGGCTACTTCTATGTGGTATAACACAATATCTTCTACACAGAAACACTGTCTATCATCAAAAAGGAGTTGGCATCTAAAAAAGGTCATGTGCTAACGAGAGCTTTGGCACCAACAGAATATTATCAAAGTGCCACTGGTATATCAGACCACACTTTAGTAAATTATTGTTAGGAGCCAGAAGTACCTTTAATGTCAATGGCAAGAAAAAAAAACTATTGCACAGAGATATTTAGAACAGATCGACAAACAAAACGTTTAAAACTTTCTCTGTCAAATTAGTAATGTAACCAGTTAAATACAAACAAGCTAACTGGTACAGTGGCTTGAGCAGTGAGCATGCCCCACTGAAGTTGGTGAGCTGGATTTGATTCCTCACTGGGTTTTACCAAACTTGAAAAACACAGCTTGTGGTCAGTTAAGCCTCGTGTTTGGCATTAACCTAGGGGTGCTATGGAAAGTTTTACATGCGGTGCTACCATTCACTTGCTAGCACAACAACCTTCACTGTTAAAGTACAGTAGCTACTTAGCTAAAGTTGTGATTAAACATAGATGGGCACCTACAGACCACATGTGACACTCCTACAAAGTGCGAAAACAAGCATAATAAAACTTGCTCTCTTAGCCATAATCAGAAATCACACCATCCAAAGACAACATTTAAGTCAATTTTATTTGGAAAAGCAGTAAGACTGACGTGCCTCAACCAAATGAAAGAAGATTACCTTAACAGCTTAAATGATCCAAAGAAGAAGTGATCCACTCAAACTTTCCTTTAAACTTGACAAATGACATGATAACAATGGCATCAAATTTGGAAGAAAGAATACGCCACTACAGTATATGCAAAAAAAGATGACCCACAGATTCGGGCTACATCTTTCAGCCACGTGCTGAGTGTAATCAGAGAGAAAAAAATATATAAATATGAAGGCAATGATTACCTGCAACTGACCTACCACAAATGGACAAAAACTAATGAACTACAAGCACCTTGCTTTTAAAGCAAAAAAAGAAGCAAATTGAAGATATGTCAGGGCCTTGCAAGCACTGTGCACTTTATGGTTGCCATGGAAAACACAACAAACCCATGGTACCATGTTGTTCACAAATCACAAAAAATAAAAACTTTACTGCTGAACCAAAACTTGACACGCACCAAATATGTTATATATTTGTGTAGTGACTTGTGTGATATGCCATGAACAGTATTTTGGCCAAACTATAGACAAATTTTCCACAAGATGTTCATCACACCACAGTAATTGGAATAAAACAGATTATAAAGATGACAAAGATGAATGGCCTTGCCATAGCACTATTCAATGTTCTATGACATCATCAATAAACCACCTATTCATGAAGCTTACACTGTTACTTTTGTAGAACAACCCAGTTTTCACTCTCTGGATACCTGTGAAGTTCAATGGTTTCACAAATGTGACACACAAATTAGGATTCAAAGCATGATCCTCGCTTGTGTAAAATAGTGCTTGCACCCTTTTGCATTGCTCTATTCCTTACTTTGACCTCTTTCAATACCCACTGAGATAGCAATGTCATTAACAACTGTCGCAGAATTAGCATTAACTTTAAATGCACTCCGTGTAGTTTGGCTGCCAACTTTATGAATGCAATCGTTATGCACTCTACCAATGTTCTATTTGAGTCATGATGGTGAGTTTCAGCCATATGTTGGTCTGTTTCATTGCTCAATAATTGGTGCCAGATAGTTTTGAAATTCCAGTGAAAGCAAATATTTGAAAAAGATGTATTTTCCAGTTTATTACTTGTTCCAGCTTGTGTACTGATTTCAGGGTTCCTATACAATTTTGGAATAAATTTACAGACTTTTTCAGGACCTTTTCCCAATTTTTTCTTGACTTAACTTTTCTGAATGACCTACCCAGGTTACATACAGGTACTATAATATTAACCATGATATAAGTAAAAGTATATCAATCTTGAACAAAATATTATGAAAATTTATGTCAAAAGATCAAGTCTGGAAAATTATTTGTGTTTCCCATACCAACATACCAAAAAAATTTTTCCCATACTTTTCCAGGCTGGAAAATGACAATTTTTTTTCCCATGCTTTTTCATACTTTTCTAGACTCTGTAGGAACCCTGAATAAATCACTTCATGTCAGTCTTGGGTTTGTTTGCTTTTTCTGCTCTAGCTTTGGCTTTTCAACATTTCACCCAGAAGCACTGCTTACAGATTTTAAAACTGAGGATGCATAGTCTTACATGAAATCAAAATTCTTATTTTTAAAAAGTTGAGGATGGATTCCAACCTGTCACCTTTGTGGAGACTAGGTACTTTAATTTTCCACAAACATGTTGTTTAAGCTGTATTTATCTCTCAGGTGGAGTCAACTCCATAATACTAAGTGTAAACACTATGACCATTTAGGTCAGTGACAAGTAAGCTTATGGCAAGCGCTACAGCTGCCATGGTTGCTTTACTGCACCCTGTAAAGCAAGAGCAGCCCTCTTGTCAAATTTTTCTCATGCCTAGGAACAAACAACTATAGAAACAGTCAAAATTATAACATGGATTATATAAATTTATGGCAGATTCAACCACAAGCTGAAGGACGGGTTATAAAGATCTTTCGTTCAACTGTTGTAAAATTAAAAAATGACACTGATGTTCTAGCCAACTGACAACAAGCTTTCATTAGGTTGAATGGCATAAAACAGGCAAGCTTTAGTGCCATTATTTGACAACAAATAGTTCTTCTCCCTCTTTTGTTGATCAGGTTATTGTCATCAATAAAGACCATTGTCCCCATTGTAGTTAATACTAGCCTATGAACCTGAACAGGGGAGGAATGAAAAGTTTCAAAATGAGCAAAGGGAGGAATGCATCAAAAAAGGTTGGGAACCACTGATGTACACCATGAAACAGGTATGATTACTGATGACAGTGCTGTACATGATATGTACACCATCCCTTGGGCCAACCTAGACTTCTTTAACTCTAAGCCAACCTACGTTAACTTTGGGCCTATTTAGATTTTTAAAATTCTTTTTAAAAACTTACAAATATTTGAGTTATTACCGTATACAAAAATTGCTGCACAAAAAAGTGGCTACGGAACTGCCTCACATGACATGGTTAAAATCATTGGCACAGCAGACCTTGAACGTATCCGCTACAGTCTAAGTTTCTACAGTCTAAGTATGTATGACGTTGGTGCCGCTGCAGTGACAAACTCAGCATTTTATTCGAATATTCAGCCCTCACCTTGGCGACTTTCTTTTTGGTAGTAGTAGTGGTTGCACGTTTCAATCCATCCCATGGGACTAGTTTTTCTTGACTTTCTTCAAAATTTTCCTAAAGTTTACATTTTTAGGAGTTAGGTTTACACTTACAGGTTAGGGTTAGCATTAGGTTTAGCAACCGTAACGCATAACGCTTAGGTCACGAGACACACGAAGTTTGAATGACAAAGTGACCCTTTTATTTGAGTTGTGTCAGGACAGGACAGGCGTATCCAAAATTGTCACTTCCAATGAAATTACACTTACAGTACGGTTAACCTTGGCCTGCCATACGCAATTCAAAGACCAAAAACTAGTTCCTTAACTCATGCTAAAAACAAAAAAATCATTTCCAAACATTGACAAATCTTTAACCTCGGCAAATGTCAAACGTTGCACTTGCTTGTGGTCTTCAATTTAGTACTTATTTGTTAGTAGTGACGAAAGCGAGAACAAAGCATCAGGGATGTATGCCTGACACCTGTGCGAAGCAGAGATAAGCGTCTGCGGAATGTCATTATCAGTGTTGCCACTCTGTTGTTACGGAAAAGTACCAAATTTCATGATAAAAAACACTAGATTCACAAAAACACACTATATTACAAAAGCAAATCTTTACAGGTGAAAATGCCCAGAAAATGCATTGCAATGCCAACCATAGACGTTGCGCAACTCATTGGAAACCAGAGGCAAAGAAAACGGGACATAGCAGCACCGCTTGTGTTTGTTTGAACAGGTCACTGAAACTTTTAGCAGATGACCAAATATCTTGTGTATTTAAGATTTATTTAGAATTTTTAGCAAATTACAATTGCACTAAATGAAAAGGTCTCAAATACCTGTACAATTACACAAAATTGAGCAATCAATTACATTAACCTCACTCATAAAAAACACTAGAACACTAGATGAAATGAAAAAAACACTAGATCTAGTGAAAAAACACCAGGAGTGGCACCACCGGTCATTATGTTACGAATGCGATCCAGATCCAGTCCTGAATTTTTGATAATTTTTTCAGCAAAATAGCACCATCATGCGCACATTGTGTGAAGTCAGAAATTTCGCTTGACAGCAGAGATGGTATCGGATCCGGAGTCGACTCCTGCGGGATTCTGCGTTTTTATTTCTGACCCGGAGTCAAAAATTGGGAAAAAACGGATCCGGATCCGGAGTCACTTTTCAATTTCGGCAGTAGCAGGAGTCTGTGTGGTCATTTCTTAAGTGAAAACATGGGTAAATTTCGGTTGGACTCAGGGGTTCCCAACCTTTTTTGCTGCTCGTACCCCTTTGTCAGGTCAGAGCATTCTTAGTACCCCCAAAAAAATTTTGAGATATATATTGCTCTAT
>JGI24158J21664_10004364_pt1 | contig 18198 bp, 11 predicted proteins | sample Ectturendosymbi3_FD_21664 | JGI IMG/M metagenome (IMG submission 21664)
GAATCAAGATTCATTCGTCCAATGAGACTTAAATATAGGCAGGTAAAAGAAATAATTAACTATTATGTAGCCTGGATACATGCATAAAAACAGTTTTTTTTTAAAGGAAAATGTTAGGTATCTGATATGGGTTTGTAGGGACCCGATTTTTCTGATTCTTGGGACCCGATTTTCTCTGATTTTAGGGACACGATGATAATAGTCTGTGATTCTAGGGACCCGAATCAGGTCCCTAAAACGCCTTAAAAAACCCTGATAAAACTGTCCTTTTCATGGTTGAAAGTATTAAAATATAGAGAAACTGCGAACAGGAGGTGATTTTCTCAAAAAATGGCTCATGCATGAATGCACCAAGCATGCAAATACTGTAGTATAGTATGGTTTATTCATGCATTTTTGTGACTCAAATCACAAAATAACATGAATGCAGCAAAAAGAAAAATAATAACATCAAAGATCATCAATTCATTTTATGTTGATGAGAACATACAGACACAGGAGAGGTCATGGAGTTCCAGCTCATCAACAATTTTGCTGCAGCGGCAAAATGTGCTTTCAAAGATTTTGGCACCGTTTTGGAGGGCTATTGCAATGCGGAGCTCATCGGGGCTGAGCAGGTTTCCAACATTGGCGATGCTGGTTTGTATGGCAGCGTCAGACACCCCCAGTTCCTCTTTGCACTTGAAGCATGGTGCACTATGCAGTAAATATATGAGTTTGCGGATTGAGAGACAGTTTTTTAATATGAAAAATGCTTGATGTGACTCTATTAGCTCAAGGTTTTCGATGATGTTGTCAAGCAATAGCTTTTGCCTCTAGATGCAGTGGGGTGGATTCCTGATGCAGAGGGGATCCTAATAACTGCCATAGATAGGGGGCAGGGGTTAAGATATGTTAGAACAGGGATCACCAACGTGGTGCCCATGGGCACAAGGTCACCCGCAAGGACGAAGTAGGTCGCCTGTGGGCCTGTTCCAAAAATAACATTAGCATGATCAATGTCTTCACATTCACGAATATCATTACTAAAATAATTGAAGGTAAATTGAGCAAAATTTTTATTTCAGAAGTGTGTATCAAACTAGTAGTCCTTTGCATTAATCGGTACACAAGAAGTAGCTTGCAGTTCCAAAAAGGGTCGGTGACCCCTGTGTTAGAATGTATAGTAAAAGCTATTGAAATCTAACTTTTCAATGAAATAATCACCTAGGTTTTCAAGCAGACTTGCCAACTACTTTTTTGTTCCAAACTTTTTTCTTTATTATTTAGTCCATTTCCTTCAGATCATTATTGACAATTTAAAAGCTGAAATAAACCACTGCATATGGCACTGTCAAGTTTTATGATTGCTATCTAAAGCAATTCCTATGTATTATATTTTTTTAATTTGGTGAAAAAGCTTTTGAGCAAAACTTTTGAGCTTTGGTTATGTGATGGACACTATTGTACACATTTACATACTTTATGTATCAGCTTGAATCTTTGCATAAATTGTGATGAGGACCACCTAATGTTTGATGAACGTATGCCTAAAATCAAGTATTTTCAGTTTGACATGCTTTTCTACACCAGATGGACTATGTCTTCATTATGAGCTGATTTGAACATGCTGCTTATACAATGTAGTGGAAGGTGACTTATTCATAGCCCATTAGCTGTGGCTAGGTAGCTGGTTTGTTGTACTGTGTTTTGAAGACATCAGTTCTGCCAAGGGCATTAATCCCACAATTCAATAATGAATGTAAATGAAAGAGAGCGTATCCCTTGTCTGTAATTTGTCACCTAGCACAAGGTTTTTAAGCTGGCTCCAGTATGAAAAACAGCTTTTTCAGTTGTCTTGTTTACAAATTTTAAGTAGTCTTGTTTGCAATGCAAATTACTGGCTGGCTCAATAATTTATTCATAATATTGTAGCTCCTAACAAAAGGTTCCCATCATACATTTTCATTGTAATCGACTGCATATGTGACTGTGGAACCTTGTTCTTCAGTTAAAAGTTAGTAAATACATCCTGCAATTAGAGGTTTCATCTTTCGTGATTTGTGCGTGTGCTTTATCCTACTATTTCACCAGAAATATCACATCAATTGCTGTCAAAATATTCTCTAAATTTTTTTCCATTTTGTGAAGGCTGGAAAAGAAAAGTTGTGGGACTACATGATTGTGCATAATAGGTATATATTTGTGCCTGTTGTACTAACATTAAGTTTAATTTCAGTTTCACGTATAACTTCTTACACAACTTTGTTTTTTCAGTGTTGCTATTTTGATTTACAACAAATCCCTAGAAGCATTTGTGCTGGTGAAACAGTTCAGACCAGGTATTTGTTTGTTTTTCCTCAATTTATGTGTAAATTTTCTTTTGCAAAAACAATTTCAAATACTCTCTTTGCAGCTGTTTATATGACGGACTACATGGTTATCAAATCAGGAGATCAGTCTGCTGGAGGTACTGCAAAATAATTTTGTCATGCCTGACGTTTAAGATACTGTTGTTTGCATTTGCTTGGTTTTGTGACTGACGTTCAAAGAACATTGCACATCCAAAAATTCGTCTGTTTATTTGATTAAATGGGTCCACTAATTTCTTCCATTGTGTATTCAGAGCAAGTTAGTGATGCTTAGCTAGTTCCAGCATGTTATTTTGCACACAATACTCAGCTGTTCGAACTTTTTTGTATTTTAATAACTTCACTCCACAGGTGAAACAAGCAAGGAATCAATAATTACAGGCTCTACCTTTGCAGCCGGCTGTTTGAGGAATCTCCTGCCTGGTTCTGCTCCCATCGCCTTGCAATGATTCAAGCTTGTACTTATCATTCAGCAATATTTGTAAAGCCACAGTAGTGGCCCACACCAAGCGAATCGCTCGCAATTTATTGTGTATTCCTTACGCAATAAATTGCGATCAAAGCAAGGAATCAATCGCAAATTTTTAATAGGAAATCGATTTCGTGTAACACTATGCATTGTCAGTCCTTACATCTACAAGCAATGCTAACATGTGAAACGTTGAAAGGCTAAAACAAGGTCATAGAAAGTCAAAAATCTCAAGACTGTAGTGAAAAATTGCACAACACCAACTGCGTCAATTAACACTAGAAATTGTGTCCTACTCAACATGCATTCACTGAAGCTTCAAAACTTTCTGCAAAAATAACAAAAACTCAACAACAATAACAATAATAACTTTTTTTGTATTTTATATCAAAGGTGCCTTCCGTGGTAGCATCATGTAACAATTTTTTGGCTTAATTGCTCATTCGTCACCCAAAACGCAGAGAAATAGCTACAAACATGGTGTATTACATTGGTGTTTTAAACCTGGACTAGTGCTATAGCTCCTACCAACCGCGGTTCTATGGCCGTGCGAAGAATCAGTCATGAGCGGTAGATTTCTGATTTTGTCAAATTATACTCATTGCGTTTGTGAATACTGCAGTAGCACCAAACAATAAATAAAATCTCTTACTGATGCATTAAGGCAAAACTACTTATATGGATTAGTGCCGCCATGAAAATTATAACGTTGCAACGAAAGAGAATTGTGAAGTTTTTTTTAGTAGCAACACAGTACTTCTTTTTGACAAATTTGATGAAACTTGCCAAGTTTTAGCAATTCTGTTGTTCAGAACTTTTTAACTGGCGATTTAAAATGCTCATGTGATACACCTGAATGCGTTAGAACGTCAGTGTTTCTTCTGTTTCCCTGCAAATTAGTTGCAGTTTTGTTCTGATGTATGTCGTCACAGAAGACGCATATTTTAAAAGTACATACCATTTTCAACAATTGCCCGTTGTGCAGAAGAACATGGCGATGGAATTGTTTGCTTTTTATATTCCTGGTTGCTGCATTGTGCATATTATGCTGTCGTGAACTTTAACTGTCCGTTTGAATCAGTCGCAAAAACCCTTGTGGAAGTGGCATTACCTCACGGCTCCATATCAAAATTGGCTAGCAACAAAATATCTTTTATTCTTACGATACAGTTCCTCCATCGTGTGGTGTCACGTATGAGCTTTGCGCTGGAATTATTGACCGCGACGAAGAGCCTTGCTCCATTGCGGCCAGTGAAGTGCTAGAAGAAACAGGTTACCAAGTCTCACCTGAGAGCCTTGAACTTATATGCACATACCGGTGTGTCTGAAAACCTGCATTGTGGGCGATAAACGCCTGATCTTTTGCTTTCTGTTCACACTAGTAGAATTTCAATGAGTTTTATGTTTACTTCATCGTACGGTTTGTGACAATGCCTACTTATGTAACGAATGTGGCGAAACAATTTTCCTTATTTTCCGCGTAAATTTTAGCGGACGAGGTGATTTTGTCTGTCATCCGCCTTTGGTTAGTTTTTATTAGATTGCTTGTTTGCCACCTTTCATGCCAGCAACTTTTCATACTGTATATCAGCCGTATTTGGTGCACGTCCAATTTAATCTATGCAACGTTTTGAACTTACTGTTAGACTTGCTACATGAAAAAAAACAAAATTAGATAAGAATGAGTTTTTGCGAACAGACACCATTAGTTTGCTCCTGATGCATTGCGTGAAGTTCAAAAGAAACTTTACCCCAGTACTCGTTATAAGAGCATTGCTTAATCTCCAAACTTCTAAACTCGCAAAAGTGAGGTTTGTAGAAGTAGAACTGACAAACTTTTGATCAGCCAAGGTAAGTAAAGTTTTACGCTGTCTTTACAGATCAGGCATTGGAACGACGGGGTCAAAGCAATGGCTATATTACGTTGAAGTAACCGATGCTATCAAGGTAGTGCTGTGTAGATTTGCCTAAATGTTAGCAAATTGCGTATTGTTCAGAAGTTTTGAATGTCGGAATTTCCAACATTCCATCCTCGATCAGCCAACGATATGTTGGTCGCATGTGCCAGTTATATCACGTCTTAGCTTATCATGCAGTCGTCCGTTATTGCAATATATAAACAGCAGAGGTAACAGTGAAATACCTCCGAGAGTTGATTTTGAAGAAATGTGGGCTGCTTAAAACTGCATATTTTGTGTAAAACCAATGAATGGCTTGTGAGGTGAAAGCAACACGAAGCAATTTTATCATGCTCAGACTGTGCAACCTGGTCTTTCATCCATAGTGATATTTTTGCTAAAAGTTGCTGTTTAGTTGGTTGAGCGTCCCGATTATATGAAGACTTCACAACAAACTGTCAACTTTACATATTGATGTAACTTGTTTGACAGGCGCACATATTACTTTCCGTTTGCCGGATGTGCGTAAAGCTTTTTGTATATAAACATAATTTTGTCTACCAAAAAGTGAAAATATGAGATTTACCGATTCTGCGACGGCATTTCGTCGTTTTCCTTTATATCGGGTAACTGGAGCGATCAAACAAACAAAGAAAGGATTAAAAACCATGAATTTCATTGACATTTGCAAAACCTGACAATTCTTTTGGCAAATCTATATTGTTTTGGAATTTATAATTGCTTCTGATGATTGATACTTGGCATGTAATTTTTTCTTTATATAGTTTAAAGCACTTTGGTCTTTCTTGGCATGCTACACTTACCTTCCATTCTGCCCGCTGTTTGCGATGCGGCTTCATCTCTGTCATCACTGTTCGAGTTTTTTTGAATAGTGTTCATAAAGGTTAAACTTCCAGTTTGACTTACCTGCAGATCTTGATGCTTGTATTAACTGTTATCTTAAGTCAAGAAAAGTCGCTGACATTTAAAGTAGTGAACGTGAGATTTGTTAAAGGCCGACTGGACCTCTTGTTGATGCCCAGCTCAGGTAATTGAGTGCGCAAAGTTTTACGTTTCCAGCGCAATTAACTGATACCGGACCTCGCTAAGCCTTTTTGACTTGTTTAGGTATCAGCTGGAGGTGGCTCACCTGAGGAAGGCGAACTGATCGACTTGTTCCATCTTAAATTATCTGATGTGCAATCATTCATCAAAGACGAAACCATCTGCAACAAGCCAGCCGGAGCAATGTTTGCACTTTCTTGGTTCTTGCTCAACAAATGTGAAAACCGACCTCGCGTATAAATATTTCGAAATGCGTCGCTTCCCAAACAATTTTACGCTTCTTAGGTGTATTTCAGATTAGCTTCGAAAAATTTGAAAACATCCTAGCTAGTCGGTGTGATTTGGGTTCTCGCAGATTCCATGATTTTGACTTATAGTTTCCTTTGCAGGCCCCAGTCAGTCTATGTTCTCCTTGCGACCGATTCCCTTTACATTAAAACAGAGAGCGTGTTCAGCTGTGCGCAATTTTTACGTAAATCGCCTGCCCTTCGAAACATTGTGAAGCGCTATTGCAACATCCGCAATGATTTTATCCTCGATTTTAGAGCGCAAGCAGTCGATTTAGCATCGTTTCTGATCCAGTTTTGATTAGTTCGTCCGTCGTGAGAAACCCTTGCATGAGTGTTTTTACTCCACCGAAAGTTTTCCGAAGTCTTCAACGCAAACGATTAGGTACAGGATTATTGTCGTGCAGTTGTGTTGCAAGGGTAATACAGTGTATATTCAGTTTCGTAACATGGGCGTCGGATGGGGGTGGCAAAGCCCCATGGATTTTGAAATTTCAGCAAAAAAGATCGTTGTTTATTTCGAGTGGTAAAAAACAATTTGACCACTTTTGGCCCCCTGGAAAAATCCCCTAGTGCCTCCCACCATGGAAAAAATCCTTCCGACGTCCATGTTTCGTTATACTCCTCCCTTTTGTGCTCCTTTCGGAGTGTCGCAACGCAAGTGTTCTGAATGTCGAGCCACTTTTCCGAATCGAGAGATCCCAGCTACGTTGGTTCGGCCCTGTGTCCAGAATGCCCCACGAAAGATTGACGACGCAAGTCCTGCTTGCTAAACTCACGGGAAAACGGCCCAGAGGGGCAAAAGGACCAGGTGGAGTGACTATATCTCCGACCTTGCTTGGTCCCGTCTTGGTGTGGAGCCAACCGAACTACCTGTGGTTGCTGTAAACCGTGAGGTGTTACGAGTCTTAGGGTTGCTGCCCGCACGACCCTGCCAGAGGAAAGGCGTCACGAAAATCAATGAATGCAACTGGTCTGCATCGCCCATGTCTACTTGGTTGCGCCGTGAGCCACGCGGCTGGTTTTTCAGTGTNAGCTAATTCGCGCTTCTGATGGGTAGCTTTGCTGCAAACCCAGTTCTTTTAGTTTCGGGGCAAGCGAAATGGAGAGCAAATTTAAAACGAAGGTGTGACAAGAACGTTAAGCGCGAACAGATGCTAGTTAAGTTGAACGCCATGTCGGGCGTAATTTCCATACGGCGCATGTTGAAAGGCCCAGGAGTTGTGAATTGAGAACGTGCATTGGAAAAACACCACCAACACAGGCTTCCTATTCCAGTGGTTGCCAACTTGCATAACTCCCGACCTTGTCCTAGTCTGATACGTGACCAGCAGCAGGATGAAAACTACTGACAGAAATGTTTCGGTAACTGCGTTGCGCATGACTGAAAACGTCCAGGACACTTTTGATATGAGTTGGTGGTGCTATGCGATATGTAGTCTTTGTTACATGTTCGATTGTTGTGTGATGTTTTAAAGTTAAAAAAAGTTGTCATGCCATACACTAATCTCGGTTTCTTTTTTGTATCAGTAATTGTTAAGCGGAGTTCCCGTTGCAGTGTAGCCGATTCAGTTGCATATGCTGACATGTTTGCCCAACTGTCGCACTCATGACAATAATATTTGCAACCTCGAGCGTTCTGCTTAATGCAAAAAGTGATGCATTTCCTAACTGCACCATAACAGAACTGTTAATACTAGAAGACGAGTATTTCATCTTTTAGTTCCTCCACATCAGTTGCAAAATAAAGATTGCTCCGCAAGCAATGTTGATTTTGTGTACACAGTAGTTTCAATATCCTGCAGGCTGTTTCTGAGATTGCTGTCTAGATAAATTTTGAAAGCAGCATGCTCCCACAGCAGGCAGTTCCGTGGGGAGGGGCGATCGCTCCCCTAAAAACTTAACGCAAGTAGCTTTGAACAATTCATTATTATTCGTAATATAAGACCATTTTTCCGTCCATTCTTCCGTCACAGCAGAAGTATATACTTCATCCCTTACAGTACCCAGGCTGCCTTTCTCACAGGCGCACGTCAGCTTGGCTGTTTTTTTAAACAGTATTATAAGTGGGAAATCTTTCTCGACTTCCTTTATGAGTTGGTATTGCCGTTGTAAGGGTGACCTGGCATTGTTACTACGCGCGTTGTGTTTTTACTCATCGAAAAGGAATTTAAACAAACTTGCATCACGCGAAGCCGAGTGTGTGCGGAACAACTCACAGGTGTTGGAGCAGGCAAATTTTTGGGGGTGAAAAACATTTTTGCTCGAAATTCCCCAAACTTTTCGGGCAACTCTTTGTGTGGGTAGTTCCTCCAACACACAATCATTTTTGGGATGACCTCAAAAAAAGGTCTTCATGTGATTCTCCCCACGTTGGGCGTCATTTTTATCCGTATTTTCAGGTATTTTGCCAACATTTTCAGATTTTGCCCAGATTTTCGACAAATCAAAACTGCATCCCCGCCTATAATATTGCTTTAACTGTTGTTCAACGTAAAGCGCCTCAAGCAAAACTTAATTAATCGGGTACATAGATATCTATTGTGCAATCTCCTTAACCGAACTCCGACCGCAGCAAACAACCATCGAGCAAGTGATTAACACCGTGAAAAAAACCCGAAGTACGCAATCAAGCTGTCAGTCTCGCTTAAGCTCTGTTAAGCTTGCTTAAGCTCTGTTACTCATACGTGCTAGCTGAAACAAGCGAGAAGTAAATATGCTGTCCACACGTTTACTTGCGTAAATAACGTAAAGCACGCGGCACAATCGAACAAAGGGCAATCATCTTTCAATAAACATTTCTTATCGTCATCTCTGTGATCATTCGTATTGTATCGCGAATCGGAAAATACTCAATGGCGACGTACCTGTTGGCGGATTAAAAGAAAATCGATTACAGAGCGCTGCTGGGCTGTCGCCGCGGTATAGGTGGCGGTACATCGTAAGCCTGCGTCATCGTATGCGGCGCCGACGTCGGGCTCATGAATCTGGTGGGGTCGGGTACGTAACGGTTGCAGGCATGCATATTGTCAAACGGACCGGAGAAAGGGGGCGGGTCCCTGGGCGGTACGACTGGCGGGGGCGGGTCCCTGGGAGGTATAGGAGGGGGAGAATTGTCAACGATGGGTGTCGGACGTACCGTTCTCCCGAAGAAAGGGGGTGGCTCGGCAGGACAGTCCGCGGGTGCGTGTTCGGGCTGAGATTGATAATCGCGATCGCGAAGGTCCACGTCATTGAAAGTTTGCTGGGGCATGTAAGGCGGCGGGGGTTTTGCAATGGGGTAGGGTTTGATCGGCTGATGGTAAGGAAACATGACGTGGTTATGGAAGAAGCCGCTCTCGGGCGGCTGCGTCAACAGTGTCTGGGGATAAGGCAGATCGTCGCGTGGAGGAAGAGGCGGCGGTAAGTCTGGAGTATCGACGGACATGCCTTTCCTAAGCGAAGCTTCGTCGAAGCAGAAAACGTTGGGCTGGCTCCTGGGCGCCATTACCAGGGGAGCAGACACCAGGTGGTCGTTGTTGTTGATTGGATTGCGCGGTAGCGGCGGTGGGGGTGTTGGCGGGGGAGGGGAGCTGGACTCTTTCACGGGAGTGACAGGCTCCTCCGGCGTCGCAGGACTAGTGACAGGCGCTTGCGTCGTGCTGCCTCCATCCGCCAACGAAATGCGCGACTCTTCCCGGTTCAATCCTCTACCGGTGCGTTTGCCAGGCGTGGTTCCCGGCGACTTGTGTTCCTTGTCGCTGAGAACGCGCGGCTGCGAAGATTAACGTAAGTTCATGCTCTGCAAGAAGTAAAGGAATTCAGGCACGGCTGCAGCACACGTGGGGCCAGATGCACCGGGGCAGCAAAAATTTTAGGGCAACAGTGTTGGAATCCGTGCGATTTCTTCGCAAAACGGAAGTCGAAAGAAAAAAAAAACAGATCATGGATTTCTGATTTCTTTGTGCACCGGAATCACTGAAACTCCATTTTATGACGACGATTTTGAACATTTGCACCCAGACCTCGCGACCTACTGGGGGGGGCAGGGGGCTGCAGGGACGGCCCAACTCCATAGATTGCGATCCGTACAAAGCGCCCATGATTTAGATCGATACTTATTTCAACTTACAGATATTGCATGCTGCCTTGCAAACTGGGGCGTGAAATATCATCCAAAGAGGCGAAGACGCACAAGCCTGACACTTCTTGAATGATGATTTATAAGGTCCAGCATTTTATGACAAGACCGCATTCTTTCCAAAGTTATGTGTTTGTGAATGTTTGCTTGTCACAGGCTGCTTTTGAGTTTAAAACGTTGTACTTCCCATAACTGCTTGTACCAATTTGTACGAAGGTCTAGTTTGTATGTTCGGCTCTGTGGCATTCCCAGGCCAGCGATGCCTTTTATCCACGGTTTTCGATGCACTTCTGCAAGTTGTTTAGTCAATGCATGTTGGTTTGTGAGCGCTATTGAGTTTGCACGATATTGTCAAATGTTGGTTACAGCAGGTCAAAAATTTCGGTAAAATTTAACTGGATTTGAAAAACGTGAACGTGAAGTTTTTTTATATATATTTTCCAACAGTGAGCTTTTTCTCGCTATGCAAATTATTTAAGATACATCCTGTCGAGGTCACGCTGCTTCAATTGGCACAAGAACCGAGGAAGACGCTTTTGCGAGGCTAAGGATACAGCTTTCTGAGTGCAGTCATCACAATCAACGTTCGTACCACTACAGGATCTCAAAATTGACAAAATATTACAAATAATTACTTTTCTTAAAACTTCTGCAAAAGTTCAAAGAGCATTTGAAAGAAAACTGAAAATAAAAAAAGCATGACAGCTACTGCACTCTGGAGGTCCCGCTCAGCTTGTGTACGTCTGTAGTTTACAGCAAGACTGTTACGAAGTCTACGGCATGAAATAACATCACAAGAAAAGTACGGTTATTGTTAAATTCCTGTTTTTCAATTGGTCTTTTCCATATTAGTTTCATTTCCTAATTTTAAAGTTTTGTGACGTCACGAGTCAAGGACACTCTTGAGTTAATTTCAACAGGCATTTCAGCAAAACAGCATTGAAGCGATCAACACTGGGAAATGCATTTCACGAAAATTCGACGAAAACCAACTTACGAAGTGCACAGGTTTTTCGGCGTGCCGGGGCTCGACTTCAAGCGAAATTTCGTAGGCGCGCTCGTTGAACTGCTTCGCAGTCATTCCGTTGAGCGGGTCGAGTCCTTTGATGAAATTTTGAATTTCGTGGACCAGCAAAAGATTGTACGGTTGATTCTGATATTGCTGAATTTCAAGCATAATAGAGGCAACCATTCGCCTGAAAAGAAACGTATCTTTTTAAACGTTTTTCAAACACCATTTTGACAGAACTGCAAAAAGGCGAATAACGTATATCCCAGTTTTTTTTGTCCAATAGAAGTTCCAAATCTCTGAAAAAAATCACGTGTCAACAACTAATGCCTTTCCCAGTGCATCCATGCAACAGAAGCAGTTTACGAAATAAAACCAATGACATGCTTGTCGGATGGGTGACCGGACCTGTAGTCACTATCTTGCTACGTTATGACACGCGTGCTATCCACTGTGAGATCATAGCTGGCTCGTCCTGTGGAGAGCCAAAATGCCGGCCGAGCGGTCATTCACTACCCCCAGACTGCCCGAAGGGATAAAGATATCCGTAAAGGCTTTTTATTCACAGCAAGCATGTTGCGATTTTGGTTGTTTGCTGTTGCAGATAAACATGTTAAAACTCCGAAACAAACTATGAACTTCCAAGATTTTTTGATGAGCAAGGAAACAATCTCCTTTGTTATAGGAATTTCAAACTCCAAGGCAGTTTTGCGCAGGATATGAAAGCCAGTTGTTTTCAATGCTGATGGATGATGTGAGATCAGCTGCTGACAGGTACCTGTGTTTATCTGATGAAAACTAGAATCAGCTGCATTTTTCGTTTAACACTGAAAGTCTTAAATGTTTGCTTACGTTGCTATGCTGACGGAGGTTCGCTAGCAACACATCAGCCGAAGCACCGCAGGCATCGTGCAACTGTTCATTGTTCTGATCCTATACACGCTGCGTAGATTTGTAGGCAGGGTTGCAGATTCGGAGTCGTAACGAGTCGGAGGTTTTTGGGTGGAGTCGGATCCCTAACAACACTGGGAGCCGGAGTCCGATTTTTTTGCCCGACTCCGGATGTCCAATTGGATCATTTTTTTAAATCACATTCTTAAGTTGGGAATTCTTGTTGAAATGGTACAGCTTCTTTTGACACTTTTGTTGAAACAAAGATTTCTCCTGTGCACCACGATTTCCATTGATTTTAACAGCCAAATTTCATTCCCTTTATGTTAAGGAGGCGGAGTTGGGAGTCGGAATGTTTGCAAAGTCGGAGTCGGCTATTTTACCTCCGACTCCTCAACCCTGTTTGTAGGCATGGTCAGCCGTTTAAATTCAAAGCCGGTTTCTGCACACACGTACCTCGACATTTTTCGGCATCTCAATCACTCATTTACCACAGCCGTCATAATGCTATCTCTACGGTAGCGGCAACACTGGTTCATGTCCTCACCACCAAACACACGAACAGCGCCAAACGCGAATTGAAACGGTGCTTAATGCATTGTTCGTCTGCAAAAATTTCTGCCTACTTCCGTGGCATACTATTCAGGCAAAAACACACCAACGCCTCACCTTTTCCCGAAGTTGATCAACTCAAGGCGCTCCGGATAGTTGGGCAGTAAGTGGGGATTTCCCTCCTCCGTTTTCAAAATGTCGGTCAAAAAAGTACCTGAGCAAAGAGCAGATTACGAGATAAGAATCCTAACAATTAGCCACTGTTAACACGTTATACTGTCGCTAGCCAAACGATTTTAGTGTTGAGGACGGGTTTAACCATCGCCGGTTATCTTAAATGATCTCCCAGTCAAACTTATAAGCTACTGGAAAGGTTGAACGAAAACCTGTTTATTGCGTAACTTGTTCATGATGAAAATCAAACGCGCAATCTTCCACATGCATGGCATTACGCCACTTTTGTGAGAGGAGGGCGCTGAAAAAGTGCTAGCATCCACAAATGGGCCACCAGCAGGAAATCTTTTCACAGTTGATGCATTTGTTTTGTGCATTCAACTGAATCCAAATGTGTGGCATCATAAATGCTACACAACCTATCGTTGCCCACGCCATCATGTTTACCGGAGCAGTCGTTATGATGCGCTGGTGCATTCAGTTCGAGCATGGACACCCACGGGATAGACGGATGTTCCGCTATAAGTCACTTCGAGGGAGAAATTCAAACGCTAGATCAAAAAGACCATAACTAACATTATATAAAGATTGCCGCGGTTATTTGTAGAGGCGGCAATTACGGTTGAGGCTTTTAATTGACATTAATCCGGGTGAAAACCAGCGCTCAGGCTATCAAGGTCACTGCGTTTTAATCTCTAGGGCGATGCAAGCTGCTTACCTACGAAAGGAACGCAAGGAGGGTCGCATGATCGCAATTTATCGAGAACTTTCTTCAATCTCGCTTCACAAAGGTCCATGCACACGTTCAGTTCCTTCACCAACCTGTCGGGCAACCGCTGAAAAAAAACAAGGACGACCCACGAGCTATGACAGAAAGCGCAGTCCAAGAGTTGCTGCTTAAGCCGCAGTCGAGTCGCCCAGATGTCACTTTCCTGAATGATTCATACCGAGCTTCTCGGCTCGCAAAAACATTTTGCGCGTTTCAATACTGCCGCCTCGACTTGGCAACTGGCTTTTGTTGTTGTTGCTTACCAACCACGACTGGACGTAGGGAGTTTGGCGGCAGCGAAGTAAGATTTGGAGATCTAGTTACACAATTTGCGAACAGGCCATCTCTTACACATATATGATGTGTGACAGCTATTTGATCGCTTTAGCTGCAGCTGTGGGTGGAAATTTGATGATCACAATCGTGAACACTGAACACGTAAGTAGTAGGAATGCTCTAGACTCCACCATAAGTCATATCTAAGCAAAAATTCCACAGGCAGCAGAGAACAAAGCCGAATACGGGACAACGTTCTATCCGAAATTGCAGACATTGCATAAGCTTAAACAGGGAACGATTACATAATAAGCACTAGTGACTTATGGGATGGGATAAGTGATAAACAAGATACTGTAATGGTCTGGCGAAGTAAGTCATGGCTTTTGCGAACTAGGAGCGCAGTCAAGAAATGATACAGCAACAAATCTGTGAAGCAAACAAGGCACTATATGTTTGTGAAACAACGCATAGAAGCACGAAGCGGAGAAGTACGATTCTTACCGCTTTAGTGAGGTTGAGTCGGTGAATGGCGGACGCATTGAAAGCAGCGTTGAATTCCAGCAATCCGTTAAAGTTGTTCAAGCGCTTCAAAACGTGCATGATCTCGATCGCTCGGCTCATAACTGCAGTCCTGTCCTCGACATTCTTCATCTGAAGCAAAGGCGTGCAATGCCAGAACACACATGTTGCGTCGAAACGTAAACACGCGCCTTGGGAATAGACTTGCAGGCTAAAACGTGACTGGGGAAACACGCTTTGCCGACATTTGCGGCAGTTTGATTTGGTCGTTGACTATGCCAGTGAGGCCACGTCCTGAAATTATAATTGCCTTATTCCCACAACAGAAGGATGCGATGTTGCATGTGAAGAACAAACAAAAATAGCAAAAAATAAACAACTCCTTCGCGCAAAGTGTAACTGACACACACAGCATCGATCAATAGTAACACACACACAAAAAAGTACGAACGGCTGGAGGTTGGTAACACTACGCTAGGAAGGTGGGTTGGTTTGCACAGCCCAATGGCAAGGTGGCCTACCTCAAGGATAGACCACATGACCCATCTTGTGACATTGTTTGAAAAATGAATCATTCGAAGGAGGTTGGGAGAGTTTGCTTCTTTTCCCGCTTTCGTCCAGACACTGCCGACCAGCTCAGACGGCTGTACTTTTCTACAAGACAAATATACGAAATTTGGGGGGAAATCATTTCTAAGACAGCATTTATGCCTTAATTACCGCGACTCCAGAAGCAAACGGCCCAGAATTTTTCAATGGAACTGTTGCCGAAATCCAATGCGAACAACAATGGCGGTACCTGGTTTCCAACCGTTAATTCTACTTCCATGCAATTCCATGTCAAACAGGTACATTTTAACAGTGTTGTGCAGAAAAGCATTTTACTGCGTTTCCCGCGATTCGACTACAACCTCATGTCACAAGAACCACACTTCATGGAATGCAGCCAAGCGTTGCCACTAGCAACGCAAATTTAAATGCCGTTCAACGTCAGCTTTTCGAGGAACCATACCGCGGACGCCCGAAATGCAAATATGACGTAATAAGTGCCAAATAGACGCCAGGCCCATTCGCGCATGTTCGCACCAACTCTTTTCATAACAAAAGGGCGTTAACAACAGCGTTGGAATTGCAACCCAGAAAAAAGTCCTTTTTCAGAGAAGCACATTTAGCGTAATTTCTGCCGCGACGACCACCGCCAACCTGAAACCACAAGATACGCCTGAAAGAACGCACTGCGCACCAACCTGTAGAGAGAAAACTCGTGCAGAGTCAACTGGCGCGCGATCTCAATCGGATGCAAAGTCATTATCGAGAACTTGCTTCGCTCTTGCGTCGAGTGCCACTCGACCGGTGGGGGGTCCTCGGCGAAAACCGGCGGCGGCTTGTCCTCCTCACAGTACATCTTGCGATCGATAATCTTCTTCATGGTCCGCGCCCACTTCCTCATGTTCTTGCCGCGTACGTTGTCCTCGTCGACGAAGTCTCGCACGCGCTGCAAGAGCTCCGGGTCGTTCTCGAAGTCGTACCAGTGGTATTCCAGCCATTGACGGATCACGTTCATGACCCTGCGCGATTCAGAGTTGTGAGTCGGGCCGGGTGCCGGCTAAAGGTTTGCAAAAATTTATTTTCGGGCCGATTTGGGACCTGCATATCAATTCGCAACGACTTTGTCGTCAGTTACTGTTGAACCAATTGTCTTTATCAAATCCACAATAAAAAAGATTTGAGTGTGAATTATTTAATAATTACTTTGCTGCGCCACCAATACCCCGCAGTTGCCCATATCTTGACTCACTTCCGTAAATTTGGCTTTCGTCTTAAATCGGGCTCAGGCCGGGTTCGGGCTTCAAAATGAGGCCCGTTTACAACTCTGGTGCGATTAAACCCTGTCTTTTAAAATCGTTCGGATCATAGCAACGCAGAGCTGTTTTTTTATCGCTGAGACACTTCGGTCATTTGTCCCACAGTAACAGTATTCACAAGTCTATATTTTCAAACATTCTGACCGAATTGACTCAAGTTTTTTCGGTCATTTAAAAAAAAGAATTAGGTCTATGACCAGTGACCACCGATAAAAACCTAGACGCAGAGGACCGCGACATGCGCCGATTTGAAGGGCAGCGGGGGGTGATTTACGCTGATTGTTCAGGGTTCACACAGCAGCACCTGTGCATCCCATGCTCGGTGGAGGTCATAGGTCATATATTACCGCGCTGACACCGGGAGGAACGTTACAGCATGCTGCTCAGTGGCGTCGTAAAACAGAGTTTTCGGATGCTGCTGCACTTCACAGACAGAAAAAAACGGCATATTAAAAAAATTTGCTTAGCTTGTAAGTGCCTGTTTGTTAATGAATAGCGAGGGTTCCAAATGTGGGATTGTAACGCAAGACGAATTTGCCTGATCCTGTCTTGCAACACACCTTAACTGTACCGGCTGCAAGTACTCTTTGCGAAATCGCTTCACAGCTTCCCCGTAAACGTAATCTCCTCTGTCGATGGCTTGTTGCTCTTCTTCGGTTGGAGGAGGCTCGGGAATGTTGAATCTACGAAATAAGATGTTTGAAAAATAGAATTAGGATCATATTGACCAGCAATGCCGTACAGTAACGAGGGTCTTTCTTTCCCACAGTATCGCGGTCGAATTAATACGTCACCTCCAAAGACTTCAAATGTGAGAACAGTAGTGGTCCGAAAGCCAAACGAAATATTTTCGAAGATTTTCGAAACGGTATAATACCAACAAATGCGTTTTTGAATCCGCCAAGCCCCTAAGAATGCGAACATATCGTTTTCTAATTGGTGGTAAGGGTTAGTGAACATTTCGCAACAAACGTCTCCATAGCAACCCTCGAGACAGCCTTTGCGTCCCGTGTAAAAATTACCAAGTTGAGTCTTGGAAACGAAATGTATAGTTACTTGTAAGGTCAATGTTCTCGTAGCGCACAAAGCGCAAGATTGCCACGCCAACATTGAAAACAGGCTATTTTGTCGCGACGAGTTGCTCACCAAAAACGTGGAAGAATTTCGGTGACTGCGCCTTTACCGCGTCCAACCCCACAAAAGAAAAGCTCACCTTTCAATTAAAAGATCGAGCAGTCGATGTGGTTTGCAAAACGAACGATATGTGGTGAGGAACGTTTTCGTGAAACTAGCGGCTGCGAAAAAAGCTTGTGTCAATACAAGTAAGAACAACAGGCCTGACCAGAAAGCGTTTGCGGCATGGTGTCAATTAATAAACTAGCAATGTTAACAAACCTTAGTGATGGTGATAGCTTGCCGGTCTGCGTTAGCAAACCTCTAGTAAATCCACGGCGTATACACAGGAACACCGTTGAACAGAAAACCTTTAATTATAGTTTTGCATCAACCGCAAGTTTCCTGGCTGCCATATACACCACGCGCTTATCGATTCACACCCTACTGCAGCTTTTTTTCCACGACATTGCAGGCATCAAACTCACATAGAGTGAAGAGGCAAACCACAAGGCAGTTTGATTGGTCGAAATGCATTTCGCTACACAACATCGCGTTCTTATATTTATGCTTGTTACAGTTCTTTTTAGTTATTCATTTCTTTATATCTCATATGCCCCACATTAAGTTTCTTTTGGGATCAGGACAAACTGGAGACCTGATTCATACAGCGAAAATGCTTTTTTTATGCCGTTTAAACAACACACGAGACGTAGATGTTTTCATATGCCTGAAAATATTTTTATTTATTTGTTTGTTTATAGCAGACACGAAGTCCATAGTATGAACACACACACTCTGCAGAACGCAGGTTGAAAAAACAGACAATACAGAACG
>JGI24158J21664_10004366_pt1 | contig 18196 bp, 7 predicted proteins | sample Ectturendosymbi3_FD_21664 | JGI IMG/M metagenome (IMG submission 21664)
TAGGTTGCTGTTTTTTGCGATTTTCGGAGTATTTTACGATAATTCAGGATTTTAGTATAGCCATCCACATTCACGTCTTAAGATTTTCTGATCGTTGGCTAGTTCCGTAGCCAAGTTCTAAGGTTTGGGGGAAAAACATATTTTTAGGACTAGATGTGTGTAATATGTCTGCAATGTTCATTTTGCTGAGCACATTTTTGGGGCACTCCTGACTTCGGGCCTACTTTTAGCTGTTTTCCCCTGGTGGGAAAGACTGCAGTGTGTCCGAACTACCGTAACTCAAATTGTGTTGTGCTCCTTGTATTATCCATCGCAACATAAACTCAGCATGCTTGCGGCTCGCCTCGCCCGTGATTGCAAATAGGTTTTCCACCCTTGTGAGGGAATAACGTCATCGCGGACATGTTGATTTGCCGCTAAAACGGGGACAGTGTGGTCTAGCGTCTTCAATGAAGTATATTTTGATGAAAAATTGCTCATAGAACACCTTGAAGGACTTGCTGTGGCCTGTAATCTCACGCGAATACGCAAATAAATAAGAAACACCACGTGAAAAGTTTTCGAGTGTATTGGTCAGCACAACATATCAGGTTTCCATAGCCTGAATGCTTTCTTCGGTGTGCTTTCCCTTTTCCAGGTCTGTTTTTCGCGATTTGGCTCTGTGCTCCAGAATTCGCTTGCGGTCTTTGTCCAGCTTCAGCTTCATGATGACAACCTAAGTGTACAGAGGCACATCAGCTAGTTGCTGAAACTACGAGAAACGTTATTTCAGTGGATAAATGCCGATGAGACAGTTCGTGAACAAACGACCAGCAATGACATACACTTGGTAGTATAACTGTATGTAGCTAAATTTTCGAAGGGCAAAGAACTTAGTCAACGTTTTTCTCATTTATTAAACAACCTCTGTCCGAACTTTTACCGGATTTCTCCAGGCTTGCCCATAGGATTGGACAGTGCACTCCATGTGTACCGTGAGTCATCTTTAGCAATTTTACATGATATAGTAGGAATTTCTGTAAGTTAACTGCCATAAGTATATGCTCACAAAACAAGAAGTATTACATGTAGANGCTCAGTGCCATGGCGGAGTGATGCAAGCGCCCCGAAANGAATAGGTCACCGGGGGCCCTTTTCGGGGTGACAACTAAAACAATAATCCAATTGCCATTTGATCCCTAATTGAAGGTTTTGGGGTGTTTTAGCCACGGCTCCGTAGAAGCTAGACATTGAAGTAAACATGCACATGATATAATGTACTTCGCATTGCTAATTTCGTGGGAATCATATGGGATGGGACAAAAGAAAAGGTACAAATTGACATACGGTCTTAAAAACATTCCAGCACATTAAATTCATTGCAATTGCTAAAATCACGTAACGGGGGGTTAACAAAAGTCACACCTGTTGGCTGCGATTCTATTTATAACCCAGCCGTATGCGGCCCAGTCGGAGCTTTTGTGCGGATCAGTTTAGGTTTTCGCTATAGTATAAGCAGCCTGCATACGGACAATCTGTCCTTATTTTGGTAATCTTAAATTTGACATTATTGATGCAGGTGGTCCTCAGTGCCACTTTATCACGTCTACTGACACCTTGGTGCAAAACCTTTCACTAGTTATCTGATTTCTGACCTTGTTCCATTGGCACCAAACTTGCGCGTAAAATCACACTTGCGGAGTGGTTAAAGATGCTAAACAGTCGTTGCTACTGCAGTTAGGATTCGAACGGTGTCAGTACATCAGCCTCAAACTAAATTTAGCTTTCTAAGATCAGTCAGTCAGTCAATGCGCAGCCTTCATTAATGTGTCGTTCAATGTGCAGCCCTCGTTAAGATGGTGACATAATTTTTGGACCAGTAAGCCATTTCGGTTGGACATAGCTGATTTAATACAATGAACTGCTAGCTCTAAACCGAAACCACGATGAAAATCAACATTATTATTACTCACAAAACGCTCTTAACAGGCAAAAAATCTATTCGCGTCAATGGCTTATTTTGTGTGTGATGAAGATGATGCATGTCATGTATAATATTGCGTTCACAGTAGCAGATGTTGCTTCCAAAACCTTGACTTTACCAGAAGCAAATTACTTGAAATGTCAAGTAACGGCAAAATTACTTAAACAAGTAATATGTTCAAGTAATTACCTTATTGAACCCAGCCCTAGGTATCATGGACAAGCCTGGTATTATCCTCTTCTGTAAAAACCTTGCAACGACGATAAAACAAAACGACCATCTAAAGCTTTGTTGGATTACACTAATTCCGCTCTAAATCCATTTTGTCACGGAAGTCCAAGATATAAACATGGTGTTGGACGCAAAGCTTGAAATAATTTTGGATTTTTGTTTCTTTCAGACGCTGCCCAGCAAAGACGCAGTGCTTTCTCATGTGNATCATACACAGGACATTNCAATTATTGATTAATTTAAAGGATTTCGCTGCGTCGGTTACGGAAAGAGCGGGGACAGTGTCGGGTTTCAAATTTTGTCCGCAGCGGAAAAATCGAGACACAAAAACGTGGCAACAATTGTAGTGGAGTGAGTAAAATGTGCACTACTTTAAGCATATCAATTGGAGGTCCGATCGCCCATCGCCTTCGTTTTAAGTTAAACAATTACAATGCTTCGTGTTGTTTTGTGACAAAAAAAAACAACGAAGAAAAAACTGTTGGTGTTCAGCAGACCGCTCGAAATTTGAAAACATTTGCAAACCAAATAGCAATCCCAGCTTCTTGCAAACATGACACTTCACTAGGCAGAACTTGACGTTGAGTGCAGAAAAAGAAAAGTATTACAGACGCCAACCTTTGAACAAAGTTTTGATGAATATTGCTCTACATAAAAGCATACCCGCACATAAACCGTTTTGCTTTTCAACCACCTGCCAGTTAAAACGCAAAATGGTTATTTATGGAGTGGGGGTAAATGCATTTCAAGCACTGATTAGTGTGAAATGCGAGTGAAAGAACACAACATCTTAAAGCACAAGTGCGTTTTTGAGCTTACATTGCTGGGATGGATTCCAACATGGATTGACGCGCCGTTTGCTTTTTCCCGTTGGATTCTTTCAATATGGATAACGTACTTTTTTCGGTACACTTGAATTACTTTTCCGACTTGTTGACCTTTGAAGTGACCTCGCACAATCTGCATACGTAAAAATTTTAGAAATGAATCAACAACTTTAAAAAAGCAAAGATCCAGAAATGTATTAATCATAAAAGTTATTTTTTTGTGGATTTCTGCCTTTATTATTTTGTTCCACAAGGTGTTGGATCTGTTTTAGGTTACAGCACATATCAGGTATAAGCCCAATTGATGTCAATAAGGATACAACAAATGATAGTTGAAGACCGACTTAAGCAGCGTCAAACAGGGGCGGATGCAGCCAGTAAGTTTAGGGGGGACGATTTCAGTAATATTTGGTAGGCAAATCTCATTATGGGTTCACTATTCTAAGAGAAATGAAGTACACTTCACAGCACTGATGTGACAAAACAATGGACGGCAAGATGGCCTTATATCACAAATGCTGTTTTCTGAATTGTACAAAATCATGGTGAAAAGAGTTACTTTTGTAGGCNTNAGGGGGGGGTAATCGCCCCAATCGCTGCCCCCTGGCGTCAAATCACAATGACAANAGGGCTGTTCAGAGTGACATTGGTTNCTTAGCTTTCTAGTACTAGACCGTAAAAAACGTACATATTGCATCACCACTTGTGGTGCTATTGCTTTGTTTCTGTCACACTTAACAAAAGCAACCATACAAACTAAGTTGTCTTAAATAAGGCCTAAAACCAAGACATTTTTTTCTATTCCGTAATGTGTCAATTTCAGTTGCAGTACTGAGACATAAACAAGTATAACTGCAGACCTTCAGACTTTCAAAAGCAAATAGATGCCAATAAAATATAGTGTCCCACTATAACGTTTTTCTCACAGATTTATTTCCCAGGTCTTATGACATTCTACAGTATTGTTAAGCAACCTGTGATTGATTTCAGAAGTCAGAATCAAACTTGGGTAGTTAGTAGATTAACACAAACAAGCTCTGCAGACAGTGCCTGGCACAGGTCTCATGATTCGAACTTATAAAGAACAATGACCAGGTTGCTACATCTCAGAAAACTGCAGCTTTTTCTTGCATTTGTCTGTACAAGCACATCTACCTATTACATCACAGTTGCTTATTGCATACTGCTCATGCAATGGAGAGACTATGGAGAAGATGACTTGAATGCAATTGTTCAAATGTTTTTGCTTTATGATAAAAAGTGAACTGTAAGCAGATTGTTAATACCAATGAGGCTGCTTTTGAAACAAAATAATGCGATGAAAATGATTAACAACTGCACTTTTCAATATAAGAAATTTGTACATGATAAGGCAGCCTAGGATGATTTTGTAATAATGTTACACAATGTCAGAGACATGCTTTGGAGTTTGGACTACACTAAACCATCTGCACTGCAGTCACAAAATGCGAGACCTGCATTGCCAGCATTTTGTATTTTATCAACATTAATGCAGAGCACTCATGTCAAAATGTCATGACAGGCATACAGATATCCTGTATATTTATTCCTTTCTAAATTTTCACGCTTGCATAACAATGAAGAAATAACTACGTAACAGAAAAGCAGATACAGTTGTTTGAGTAAAATCAGTGTTTGACAATTTCTTGCAGTTCAAAACAACAGTTGCACATAAACTAAAACTACACCAGTGTTACATTTGTATATATGGGGCGTTGTTTCTAAATATAGCTAATTTTAAAGCAGCTGCCTCTTTCAACAAGCCAATTAAACCTTGCTTACATTGAGCAGCTTCAGCAGTGATTTGATAGTTCCTAACAGATAGTGAAGTAATGTCTTCCTTATAACAAAACTATGCTTTCTTTATAACAAAACTATTCCCAAAACACTGAAAGTGTCAATTCTTCAAAAACTTGTTATATGTAATCAAATATCTTTGTTGCACACCACAGATGATTTAACATGGCTCACTTGTACTTCATCATCTTTCCTTATGGGCATACTTCGGACATTATACTTTTGTTTTAATTCTTTTGAAAGTGGTGCGCCCATCAGTTTCCTCCGTATATGAGAAGGGGCATTAAAATATGCCTTACGGTTTTTTCGACGAGATGATGATTTCAACTTGTTGAACTTCATCTGTAAAAGATATGTACTGTAGTTGATGTTCACAATCTATGCCACAGCTTTGAATGTCACATGCCAAAGATTTTTATCAGTAGCAGACAGCAGCGCCATTTCTATGCACACACTCAGTCAAAAAAAACATAAACTCTGGCCTTAACACTTTCACCACCAGCTACAAGATTGCTCATCTATTAGCTGTATTTCGGCTCTCAAAGTGTTAAAAAAGAAAATCTAGTTCCATTAGTTACTGCAACTGAAGTACTGGCATTGGTATGAAATGAAATACCTCAACACTTTGAGACCTGGCGTACGATATATTCGTACTTCGATTTCTGCTTAAAAACAGCAGTTTTCGGTTGCCTTACCAATGCCATAGCTCCTCTGCCGATTGCACTAGAGAGCTGTTCAAGGGCTCAAACGGATTGGCCAGTCTCGTAGATTGCACTCAAAAAATTTTTTGGTTGGGGTTGTAGATTTTTTGTGAGTGACATCATAAGTGAAGTAGTTTTTGGGTCATTTTGGCTCATGTTGCCTGGCCTCGGGCCCAACCGCTGGGCCAAAGTGTTTCGCTGAAGTTTTCATTGGAAACTAGGCTAGAGTCAGAGTCTTTTGAGCCTTTGATCGACTTTCTAAAGATTCTGATTCAAAAGTTATAATCTAAAATAAAACAAATTAATTAATTATCTAATTAGTTAATTAGTCAAATATTTTTTCTAACTTACATCATTACTTTGGAACCCGAAACCCCAGCAGGTCATCCAAAGTATCGAAAGACTCGGATTGTAGCCTAGTTTCCAGTAATCACTTCAGCGAAATACTACCACCTAACGGTTGGCGGCCAGGGCCAGGCAAAGTGGGCCAAGGTGGCCTAAAAGTCCTGCACTTATGACGTCACTCACAAAAAACACGCACCCCAAGCAAAAAAATTTTTCGAGCACGACTAGAAGACTTGCTGCATCTTTTGATGCTTCGACCAGGTCCGTAACCCGTACAGGAGCGGAGTTATTCCTGCGCAAAGCCATGTGCGTTTAGTTTTTTTTTTCCGAAAATCCCCGAAAGCAGCCAGACGCCAAAGTGTTAACTGATTTGTCAATTATCAGTAGTTCCATATCAACAGTTTGAGATTGTCACGCAGAAACCAAAGTTTATCTGCATTTTTACCAAGTTGTCCGCAGCAAGTTAGCCGGTCATCTACAACAGTACAACCTAGTCTAAACAAAAGCAGCACTAGGCTATAACAGATTACCACCCCTCCGCCAGAAGTAAATTTCATAAGAACAAGTCACCATAACAATAGCTAAGGTACACATGTGCGCATCCGATGATTGTGCAATAATGCCGCAGTAGTTCTGATCCAATTACAAACAATGCGCTTTTAACTTGCGTAAGTTGTGTTGTTGCAAACACTGCTTTTGCTGATCGTGTTTAACAAACAGACAACAGCAATTGTGATGCAACAATGAACACTGACTACCGCGCTGCTATCGGACCAAATGACAAATCACTTCATTGTATTTGTGAAATGTTGGAGTACCGCTCCCGTAGCTTGTGTGCCACATCACACAAACGCTGGTTTCACATTTGCAACAGCTTGGATTGTGAGATCACAATTATCATTATCATGCCTCGTGGAAAATGTCGATTGAGTTAACACACAAACACGATGTTGTAGCTTAGGTGCAGTATAAACCAGCACGTTAATAGCTTAATACATCAAGTTAAGAAAAGTAGAATACTTTTAAGATGTTACTCGCAACTACTTTATAGCGACAGTTGTCGTCACTAGTCAGTAACGATTGCATTTGTAATCATATTGATAACACCATAAATGTTGCTTAACATAACGTACTTCATTTTTCATGCAAGCTTTTTTAAATTAATCTGCGCTAGACTAGGAATCGATTGGACTTCTGCATCTTAAGTTCCAGTCAAACTTTTCGTGCTGTGAAAACTTCTGGAAGTACATCAGGAGTTTATTCGTACACAACACCTGCACGTGGTGGCTTCAAGCATTGCGAAACTTCCTGATGATACTTTTGTTTCGGTTGTGATGGCCAACGCACGCATCATGGTTAACCTTGTCTGTTTATGAAACCGCACCTGCTAGAGTTGTTGTAAGATAACTGTCTTGACTTGATTCGTTGTGCTTTTTTGCGCAAGGTGTCTGAATGCGTGAGGAATATAACAGCGTTTTATCAACTCCTATCGGCCGATACCGATATAAAACCCAAATATTGGCTGATATATCAGTCAATCTCTAGTGACAGCACACACCCTTGTCAGAGTCAATACGGTGAATGGTCAGGAAGTGCGCGAAGAACAAAGCCCATATATATGTGGTGCAAATAAGCAATATTTAATAGAGTGATCTTGTCAGGTGATCTCTGTTGTTACTTCCTGCCGCAGTGTGAAGCTTTGTGCACATGCCGCTTGGGCTCTTCGATCGCAACAAAATGGTGCTGTGACCAGGATGTGAAGGTGTGCAGCCTTCACAAAAAAACATGCGATCTGTGTGGTTCGTTGTAAAAAGGAGGGAATGTTGTTGCAACCTCTCCGTTGGCATTGCGTTAAATGTGTGATTCACCATGACAAACGGGATGTGCATGAAGAACAACACCCATATATGTATATATGTGGCACAAACAAGTAATAATAGAGTGATTGTGGCATGGCATCTCTGCCAATACTAACTTGTGAATGATTGAACATACTAGCATACGTGGAGAGTGATTGTGGCACATGATCTCTATTGTTGCTTGCTGCCAGTGTGAAACTTTGCGCACTTGCCACCCACTTCCAGGCTTTCTGATTGCAACAGTTGATGTTTTTTTAGCATCTATTCTCTCAAAACAAAATTTACACTCAGAAGATTACTTTTTATTACAAATAGCGGCATAGCCTAAGCTTAGCATAAATTTTGGGTAACTTCATAATAGTTTCGATATTTGTCATGTTTTCCACATTTTCTACCAGTGGAATTTTGTCGCTTCTTTAGTTTTACCTCAGCAACATGATTGCATACCGGCTCCAAATAGCCTAATGTAAATTGTTGTGAAAGACATCTGCAGTTATCAATCATACTCATCATGAGCATGCACTTCAACAAACTATTTTCCAAGCAATATTAGCCTGAGGTTCTAAAATAATGCTTCTTTTTTATCAATCACGTTGTGACCACATGTACTTACAAGGATGTGAAAATCTACAGGACTTATGTGAAAATCTTAAATGCAATCATGATTCAAATTCAAACAATGGGCCAGCTGCATCTGAAGCGATCGTATGCATTGCAAAGCTTACCAAGCAACTGTTTACAAATCAACCCGAATTGTGCCATCCTACAACGCTGCATATAGTGCAGTTGGACAAATATTGTAAAAATGTCTCCACGTTATAAACTGAAAGACAAATCATGATTTCCACAGATAGAAAACCAAGGATCTCCGCAGATATTTGAAATAGTTGTTGTCCTACCTTGCCTGCTGATGAGAAAGAACTGGTGGGTCTGCACATCCGGGTAATGTTAGTTTTGATTAGTCAAAATGACTCATCAAATTTTTTCTCCCGGTAACAGAATTGGCTTCGAAGTATAACTTTTTAAAAAATTCCACAAAATAATTTTTGTATCATAATATTTTGATTTTATTTTTTTCACAAGTTTTTTGTTGAAATTTTTACCCTAATAATTTTGTGCATAATTTTTGTGAAAATGTGGTGATTCAGTCTGAGTAGAAGGAAACAGAGAATGCAACAGCAATAATTTCGCGAAAAGCGTCTTTCAGAATTTTCAATATTTTAGAATTATGTTGTCAAATATTAATTTTGATAAAGATAGAAATAAATATTGCTATAGATGAAGAACCCTGATACGCATGATTAAACGCAACGTCTTCTTTAGCCATTGAGGGAGTGGAGTGGCGTAGCCTTTGGTGACTGGTACGGTATTGGCACAGAGTGCGTCCGAGACTGGTTGATGGTGGAGTTTTTGGCCAAATGTTGACATTGGTTGTCAATATCAATGAAGAAATGGCTTCTAAGACATTCTCTATATCGTTATATTTTGGCGATAATTTTTTTTCAGAAATTGGATGCGGTGTAATCCCAGAAGAAATGGAAAGTCATGCGATACATGTGTGGACTGCCCAGTGCCTCTCCTACTTAGTTTAATTACTGTTTAGTTAAGTTGAACGCGAAAATTGAACTCAGAACTGCAATTCACTTGTGAGGTTCGTTAGTCAAGTGAAATCATACCACAAGAGAGGTTGTCGAAACTTGTGGACTCGTGTGTCAATCTCTATCAGTCTATCTATGTGCTGTATTATCATGGACAGAAATCAAATGCAACAAAAAATATTACGATCGTCCTGGTGCTACTGCGTGATTTAATCTGTTCAGTCATGGCAGTGGCTGCAGAACTGCTCGTAGATCTTTAAGTTTGACACCTTATTCGACCATCTCCTGCATTGTGGCAGTAATGCATAACCACAAGAATGCAGTGTAGGCTCAATGTTAGGAATAGGTAGAAACAAAGGAAACGCAAAAGGAAGGTTAAGGTAAACCTATTACCTAGCCTTAACCCTAGCAGTAGCCCTAACCTTACGCTAAGCTAAACTATTGCTAAGCTAATGCAAACCTAACCTTAACCTAGCTCTAAGCTAACTCTAACCTAATCACAAATCAGTGGTAACCTACCGCTAACCCTTAAACCTAATCCCTAAAGCAAAAGTTTAGAAACTTTTGAAAAATAAAAGCTGGTCCCACGAATTGAAGCGTGCAAGCAGTCACTATTACAAAAACGCAAGGCATCAACAAGATCAGAGGCGAACCCGCAACCACTAGCATAGTAGACTTGAAACCTAACTGATAGACTACCAGGTCGACACGGGTTGAGTAACAAACTGACCACTTCATTCAAACCGCGTCTTGGGATGCGGTACGGTGGAATAAGTTTTGAAATAATAAGATCCATGGGTGGTTCCGTAGCTACTTTCTTCAGTCATGGTCATTATTGAAAATGCATTTTGATTGAATTATGAAAAAATCATCTAAAATTCATTGTGTGCTTAGTAATAGATGTTTACTCAATTTAACTATTTCTTAAGACTTTTTTCATTTGGCTTGCATTGCATTGCATGCACCTCTAAGTTCATTTCTCAGCCTTAGTTTCAGGAGTAACTAGTTTTGTTTGACATTGTTACAATGTTCGAACTGTACTTCTCAATCTATGGGTTGTGATCTCAAATGGGGTTGTAAAATGTAATTTTGGTCACAAAGCAAATTCGCTTGACAAATCAGATATAAAAGTTTGGAAACTTTACTTGTTTATAAAAAATTTAAAAATGGATAAGTAATGCATTTATTTTTTCTACTGCACTTTTTTATGGGCAATACTGGGGTTCATGCTGGTAAGTTTGAAGCAGTGGTTCCCAACCTTTTTGATCTCGCAACCCCATTCGAAAATATTATATATGCGCTCGACCCCAGCCACTATTTGCAACTCTTAAGATGCTCGAATAACAGCCGACAAGATAAGAAACACTATCGTTTCACGTGTTGAATTCACTGTATTTACGTTCTTATGAAAAAGACAGCACGTATGCTATAATAATCAGTGGGACGACTGAGCTTGCATCTGTGAAACTAGCCTTGAAACGCTTAGGGTGTATGTTGGTGAAAACTCATCTTATGTCATTCTCAACGTCCAGTCTGTTCTCTTTTTTTTTTAACCAAACACAAAATATATATTAAAACTAGAGATCGACCCATATGGCTTTTTTGGGGCCAATACTGATATATCAGCCATTCATGGACCGGTAGCTGATACCGATATTTCTAAAATTTTTAAATAATGCTTTCTGCTTCATTATCAAAAATGGGACGTTATTTTTTTTTTAAATACATAAAAAATATACACAAAAATATCAAGCAAGAAAAAAAACAATAAAATTATACAGACCATGATGGAGTACCGTCATTGTGTGTGTTCCACCAAGCACATAGCACCCCAAATGGGGTTGGACAGACAGAGGCAAAGACAGATTACAAAAAGGTTTAACAGTAAACAGCGACATGGTAGTGTTAGGTACATGAAAAATAAACAAAGTGAGGTTAGTCAGGATGGCTGAAGAGGGGAGCAAAACAATACTGCACATGAGGTTTACAGAGAGCATAAAAAAACATACTGAAGACAATAAAGCTCCCAGAAAACACAGACATTCGGAAGGCGATGGCGATTCATAATTTCATTGAAGAGAGGCAAGTGAAGGGCAGGAACACTAGTTAATGCACTGAGGGTGGCTAAAATCAGATCAAACTTGCACACAGGTCAATATGCTAATGGTGTTCCCTCTGACCACGGCCAGAGACAGGCACTGGTGGAGCCACTGTCCCTCCCTGGGGTCGCCTGAAATGTCAACAAGTTTCTTTGCGAGACAGCTCAAGAAGGGGGCAGTGGACTTACCATACACACCAGTAGTTTCCATTGCAACTGGTTGAAAGTAATAATTGTCAAGAAGGTCATTGTATTTCCGGCATTTGTCGGTCTCAGCATCAGTTGCTACACTGCATGGTATAGCGGCCTGGTCTGTTCTTTGACTTTTGTTTTAATGTGGGCAAGGGTTGAAAATCCAGCATCAAAGACAGGGGTGGATATTAGAATTTAGAGGCTTGAGGCAGACTCTCAGAAGGATGCCCGAAACAGTTGTTGAGGGGCCCGCTTTGGAACATTTGCACAAAGGCTAATTGCTGCTTAATTTTGAAAAGCATATGACTTACTTCGCATCTTGAGTGCATGAGTTTTTTTAACTCACCAATGTAAAATCCTGTATTTTTCGCTGAGATCTGTCGGTCATATATCTCGTAATGGTATTAAAACTCACTGAAACAATATTCACTAGCCTGTCGTTTCGGGCATTATGACCGAATTGACTTGTTTGTTTGTTAATTTTAAAAAATCGGTCTACGAGTGAAAAAAAACAGGTAAAAACTAGGTGCGAAACTCTCAAAGGNTGCCCGCTGTGTTAAAAATAGGAGGGAACCNAGGTGACCGTCTCTTGTTCGCCTCCCGTAAATCCCACCCCTGCTCAGTGCTCACAGAAAAAGGTGGAAAACAATGGAAGCAGACAACNAAAGAGGAGCATAGTTAGGTTTAAGTACGATTCCTCCATAGAACACCAGAACTGCGTCAAAGAATTTTCGGAGAGCAAGTCACGTGCTGAGGAATGATTTCGCTGTTGCAAATACACTCAGACATGAATAACATAACCATTTCATTCAGAAAGTGAATACACGATCGTTACGTTGAGTTTCGATGGCAAGAAATGTGAGAGAATCATCTTCTTTAATCTTTAGGATCCAAAAGTTTGTTTGAAGCGTATCAACTATAAATTACAATATGTTAGGAATTTGCTTTGAACGTTTATGCACATCACTATCACTTGTAAGCCTGCTGTTAAGACCCCACCATCTGTCAAACATACGCTTGTGCTGTTATCATAAGTCTGAACCATAACGAATACCAATTAGTGAATATAATACGAAACTATAACGATAAAAATATCGGTTGTGCTTTGTTAGAATTTCAGCTGGCAAGTATTCAAACCAGGACAAATGTTACGAGGATGACGTAATCTCACCATCATTTGTCAGAGCTTACTTTTTCGGGAGTTAGCGTATTTCTACAATAGGGTCGATTGAAACTGTTATAGTAGAAACCAGACAGAAATTATTATTGTAATAATGTGTACTTCACAAAAATCTGTCTATTTTTCGTTTTTGCTAATTTAACACAAAATGTTGATATGCGCAGTTCTAAAAATTTGAGACTTGGCAAACTGTTGAGGCTGCTTGCAACCCCACGGCCACTCCTCCGCAGCCCACTTTGGGGTTACAACCCAACGGTTGGGAACCACTGGTTTAAAGTTATTTACTCTAATAGTTAGGATGTTGGCTTCCTTAGCTATCAAATAATATTGATTAACTAAGCACACGTTATGCACTGTTATGTCATGATTGTTTTAATGTATTAACTAGGTATGTCTACAAATTTTTCAAATACACCAAACTGATTTTAATTTTTTTGGAAAGAAAAAATCTACTTGAATTGTTTTTCTGTGTCAAGTATGAAAAACGTTACAGCTGTTTTTGTATCAAAAAAATAGACGATTTTGGTGACATGCTGTCTTATCCACATGCATTGGATTTTGATTACAAGTGTTCCCATTTTCCCACTCTTACCGTCTTTTCCATGTGTGAAATTTTTCACATCAGATTCCACAACAAAACCTAACTCTTAAGTGTCAGTATGATCCAAGGAACACGATCTCAAAAATCATGATTTTTTGGTAGTCACAGGTCAGTGGACTCGACCTCCAATGTAAAAATTCCACATTCGTAAGCATTAAAATACCCAAAATGCATTAAAAACTACTTTAAAAGGAAAAAACAAAAATAATATTTTTTAACAATTGAAGTGGTGATAAAAGTTCAATACGTATCACTGAACACAATTTTTTGTTTTTATGACATTTTTATCAATTTCTACTTGCCATTTTTACTTTAGTAATCCAGGTTTAAATTCATTTGTTCTATGCACAGTTACGTATATTTTAAATGAACAAAAAACCTACATATAAACAAAAACATATTTCAAATTGTATTCTTTTTATTTTATTGCAAAAATGATATTTTATTTACTTGTTCGTCTATTTGCCTAATTATATTTTATGGTGGCAAGCTTCAGTTCATTTTCTATATAGAAATACACACTTCTTTCTTGTCACATTTTGGGGGTGTTGTCCCTTCTTCCCGATTATATTGCTATCATGTCATTTGTCATGCTTAAGGAAAAGTTTGAATGGATCGCTCATTCTCTGAGTCTGTTTTAGCTGCTGAGGTAATCTTTCCTTTGGTTGAAACAAGGGTTGCAGAGTCAACCGGGAGTCAGGATTTTGGGTGGAGTCGGATTCCTAAGAACATTAGGAGTCAGATTTTTTATCTGATTCCAGAAGTTCAATTGAATCATTTTTTACATCGCACTCCTATGTAATATGTTAATAGTTCTAACTTGTGCCTGTTGAAATGGTACAATTTATTTTGTAAGTTTTATTGAAACAGAATTTGTGCTGTGCATCACAGTTTCCATTAATTGCTGGTTGCTGCAACAGTAGTTACCTTCAGCTTGACGAACCCAGCATTATAGGAAGAACGCTTTCTCTTATAGTAGCTACTCTAGTAAACAATGGATTTTAATGATTAGTCAATATTCTTTAAATGAATAGATAAATTCAAAACCTTAACTCATGCATCTAATGACAATTATAAACTGCTTATTTGTAGAATAATTTTAGCTCATTTCTTTGCCATTGTTGACAGCCAAACTTCATGTTTGTTAAACAGTCGGAAATTTTGGAAAAGTAGGAATCAGAAAATTTTGGAAGAGCTAGGAGTCAGTGTCAGACATTTTACCTCTGACTATGCAACACTGGTTGAGACACCTTTATCTAATTACTTCTCCAAATAAGGAATGTCACCTTTGGGTGGTGTGAATTCTTGTTAATGATTTATGTTTTATTGAAGTCTTTTCGATATCATCTTTGACGGTTATGCGATGATTAATGTCTAGGAATTCTACTTCATCTGTTTGTTCAACTGAAACATTACTGTATTTATTCGCTTATAAGACGGGTCCCATCTTCACCTGGGAGATTGTCGATATTCTGTTTAGACTTGTTTATGAGACAAAGGAAAGCAGGTAACGAGAGAAACACATTTCAGTATCAAAGTACATTTATACTAACTTTTAAACCACAATTCTTCTAAGTATTGAAACAGTTTACGCAAACTGCACTGTAAAAGAACACGGCAAATCAGTATGCAAGTTATGAAATTCAAAAGCCTTGTTTATTTTTGCCATAAACTGAAATATCTGCGCAGTTCTGAGTGAAGTATTTTCTATGTCTGTAGACCTCGCCTATAAGACAGGCCCCCCAATTTGTGCCTGAAATCTCGAAGAAAAATCTCCATCTTATAAGCAAGTAAATATGGTATTTCCAAGCCACCGTTGGCAAATGCTGAAGTTAGTGCTTATGGGATGCATTTATGTGACTTTTCTGATGTAGAAATCCAATTTATCTCATCATTAAATCTGCAGAAAAGTTCTACCTCACTTAGCACACCCACAATTGGCTGTAGAATATAATGCACAGCAATGTTTGCCAATGAAACAAAATGGTTATCACTGGTTATGATTCTGTTTTTTAAATATATAATTAGTCTCCATATTGGGTGTCCACAAAGTCCAACGAAAGTTTTTTCAGTTCGATGATTTTATTGGCCTTGGTTTTGAAGTTGGAATGCTTCTCCCATTCACATTCAAGAGCCTTTGTTACAATATTAGTGTCTCTTCATCTGCTGCCACAATGTAAAGCACTGGTCGTTGTTTTCCAGTTTCTAGAGTTTCAGTTAGGCGGCCTTTCCAATTGAGCAAGTCTCCAATAATTTCAAAGCGCTATCTTGACATTCGTTTCTGCCATTTTTTGCAGAAGTTTAGCACTAAGAGGTTTCAGTATAAATTCTAAAAATGCAGTAATGCATGAGGTGCAGATGTTCTTAGCAGATGCTAGTAAGCGTGCTGGTATGTCTTCTTTGATATCAATATTCATTATATTCTCTGGGATTAACTTGTTTGCCTTGAAAAGCATGTAAGCACAAGCCAGTGTATTGCAATAAAAATATTTTGCCAATGCACCATTCACCTTGTACAAGTTCATTTCCATTTCATTCTAGTTGTGTGTAGCAGTAATTTTTACTTCACTGACCATATATCATGGAGTTCAACAGCAAGGCTGTTATATTCTTTTCACAATTTGTTGAGATATATAAGCGTCAGATCCATTTTGTCCAAATGTTGCAGTTCGTTGTTGCGTTGTATTGTTTGTAAGGATAACAATTTTGCTGTCCTTATCTTCTCGGAAGATCACAATTTTCCTTTCTTTTGATTTTTGGTCATTATAACATTGTAGTCTTTGTAAATAAAAACAACAATTTTCCTGTCCTTACCTGCTTGGCAGATCACAATTTTCCAATGGGATGATCATTTAATATTCATTTAATCTCCATCACCAAGGTGATTAGGTCAAATTCATCCAGTGTAGCTTCAACATTTGAGTGGATTACCTTATGCACAAGGTGATTTGATCTCATAACATGGCATATTGAAAGGCTTTGACTCTGATCCTTTCGTTCAACTCACGATTTGCTGATGTAAAATCACCAACAGTGCAGATGTGTCAAACACAAGCAACTTGCTGATTACTAAATTTGTGAAAAGCTAGTATGAAGGAACTTGCTTCAAGGGACTGAACATTACAACCTCAAAAGTGCACAGAGTAAAAATGCAGACATAACGTTTAACACTACTTTGTCTGATTTTCATGTATAATGGACTCATCAGATCAGTGCCACATACCATAAATTGTTTGCTTGGTGTCACATAATGAGCAGATAAATTGGCCATCTGTTGCTTTTCAACCTTTGCTCTCTAGTATCAGTGTCTGTGACAAGATTCCAGTGCTTTCTTCACAGTAGATTTGCCTTGGTATGATCCATTAATTTCTGTTCATGGCAATCAGCACAAGTGGTCTTCCCAACATCCCATGTGTTTGTCTCTTGTGTGGTACATCAAGATTGATAGATCAGGTACTGGGTGCTTGCTAGGCAATAAAATAGGATGCTTTGTGGCACTGGGCAGTGGGGCCTTTTGAAGACGAACTCCCACACAAAGCACATCTTCCACATAGAGATTCAATACTTGCAACTCACGCAATTGCACAGTAAGTTGTTGAGTGTATCCATCTGTCAACAAATGGATATTGGATACGAGTGTTGAAACCAAGGTGATTAGGTAACATACATAAAGTATCTAGAAATGCTTCTTTCTGCACAGCTTTCACAATGGCCAAGGTGGCCTGTGACATTCCACACACATCAAGGAAACCTTATTAGAAGGGGGCAAACTAGGAAAAGCTCTCCAACGGAAGGCTTGCTTGTATCAAACAGTCATGAAACAGTTCATTATATTACATGGAAACTGGAATATCACCAAAACATATACCATCATCAACTGGCTTTGTAAGATGTGATAACAAATAAAAAAACATTGTGGGGACAACTTCACAAAAAAACAAAAAGTTTGATTTTTTACCAAAATTTTGTTTTTTTGGCCATACCTTTCGAACCAGAAATGCTAGATGGCCAATCAAAGGCTCTGAAGACTCATATTATAGACCAGATTCCACTAAAAACTTCAGTCAAAAAATTGGCTCTTGGCATTGGTGCATAGGGCCTGGTGACCTTGGCCAAAATGTGTAAACCTACCCCTGTTATGAAGTTATCCACAAAAAATCCCAAACTGTACAATTTTTGCAAAATCCTAACTGGAAAACTTCCTGGATCTTTAGAGGGTTTGAACAGCTCTCTAGCTCAATCGGCTAGTGAGTTATGGTGGTGCAAAGTGGCTCACACGGGATTTCAAAGTATGAATATATTATACACCGGTTCTCAACATGTTAAGGCAAAGATAAAGTGACCTGCCTTTTGCAATTTGTCAAAGGTATGGACGTTTGTAAACCTGGAGCAGATGTGTAATAACTTCTAAAAAAAACAGTTTTTATAAAAAATTACAAGTGATGTTTATGAATATCATACTTTTGATTTAAAGAAAAAATTATACATTTTCCGTTGTGATATTATATTTGTAACCCTAAATATTTGCAATGTCAATTTTTAATACTTTGAGAGCTGGCGTACGATATATTCGTACTTCGATTTCGGCCTAAAAAACAGCAGTTTTCGCTTGCCTTACCAACGCCCTAGCTCCTCCGCCGATTGCACTAGGGAGCTGTTCAAGAGCTCAAACGGATCGGCTAGTCTAGTAGACTGCACTCGAAAAAAATTTTTTGGTTGGGGTTGCGGATTTTTTGTGACTGACGTCATAAGTGAAGTAGTTTTGGGTCATTTTGGCTCGTGT
>JGI24158J21664_10004367_pt1 | contig 18190 bp, 6 predicted proteins | sample Ectturendosymbi3_FD_21664 | JGI IMG/M metagenome (IMG submission 21664)
TTTTCAGCGTATTTCTGGAGAAGTGAGTAACGATGTGTTCGAGGTGGAAATTTTTCCAAGCTGGGCAGCAACTTTGCTTCTAGGTGTATCATAACGCGTACGTTCCCATAAAAACGTTATTGTAGAACCTGTGGTTGACAGTGTGAATGCTGAGACGATTCATTTGTTGATAATCAGATGCCTTTTCCAATCTGTAATTTGATACCCCAAGGAAATGAGGTTATTATTATGTAAGGCATGGTCAAACAAATGTTGGGAAACACTGTTATATATGTGTGATCAACATATACCTCATTTAAATGTGTGATAGGATAAAAGGTCCATTGTTTGCCAGACGAATTGTTTGGGCAATGTGAAATGTAGTTAAATCTATTTGAGGATGGTGGATTAACCATATGGGGATGGTTAGGACTAAACACAAGGTAGACTTAATGATAATCCAGGACAAGAAGTTGGATGTATCAGCGATATGCTCTTGCCAACTGTCATGTATGATTTTTGGGCTCGGGTGTTCAGTGAAGGTCAAACGATAGGTCCTGTATTTAAAGCAGAGTAATTTGTGCTTTGTATTGANAGGAATTCCGCAGCATTCATGTTAAAGGCAGCTTATTGGGTGCTTCTNATAGTACTGGCGCATAACTGCAGAGATTCAGAAAGAACTTCAAACAATCGGTCTAGTAAAGTTATAGAAGAAAAACAGTACGTCTCCTTTCCATACTACGTTTGGTTTTCTTTTCTGTGGGAAAAGAACTGCCCCAAAAGAAAAGTCGTCAGCCTATAAAACTGAGGGAGCTTCAATATCAACAGGTAAATAATTAATAACCATTAAATATCTTGAGTAATCCGTTGTCCAAATGTATCGACATTCATTCGTACTTGGCAAATATGATTTGACAGAAAAGAAGATCGAGTGAAGTATTCTGCTCTTTATTTTTATTTTTTATTAAATATGATATAATAATCCCCTTGCTTACTACGTCATAAGTTTTTTCGATGTCTATAAAACTGCAAGAACACTATGCTAATTGACCAAAGACTTCTCTATTGTGTGAGGAAGCCAGAGGACGTGATCAATCGTTTTTCCGCGATCCTGGAAACCAGACTGTTGGCAACTTAAAGTATTATGGTATTACAGAAACCACTTGAGCCGCTGTACCATTATCTTTTCCGTGAGTTTGAAGACATTAGTGGTAAGAAAGAAGATGCAAGATTTAGGGTTTGTTGGGTTTAGGTATTGGAACATAATAAATGTAGCAATGTTGGTGGAATGACTGACAATGACCAAATGCCATTGGACAGGGTTAAAATTAAGTGACTCACCTGAATTGTGTCTAAAGATTTCATGGCATATCTTCTCCAGGTGCTGTGCATTTTGTTCCTTTTATGGGCCACTTTTACTCAGATATAAGTTCTCATTTAGATCAAGTTGTCATGGTTGAATTCTATAGTTCCAAGCTCAAGGTTATATAGTGATGCATTCAAGCTTGGGAAGGTGAGCTGAACTGATGAACCGGAACTGCTGAGGTAACACATTGCCCTTATGCTGAATATTCTCAGCGGTAATTCTGCTTTTTTTGCAGAAATGGGATATTATGTCAAGATTATTATGACAAGATAGCGCGTTTCTTGTAAAAATTTTTACAGCATCTCACCTGTGTCCACCGTCATAGTTTAGGAAATAGGAATACTGTACTTCGTTAAATGGGCCATACTGATTGGATTTAAAGCATCTGGCAGGTTTTGGAACGAATAACTCAACTATAGCACATATCCTAATTTTAGCTCTGCTTACAACAGTAGTGGAGTCGAGTCCCTTTGCTATTGATTTTCTTTAGATCTGCATATATTGTAAATCGTTTCGTAAAGATACAGTTTTGTCTGTTTTCAGGTGTGATTTGAAGTGGTGCACTACAAACTGCGCCTTTTGATCCTGCTGGTGATGTTAACGGTACCGAAATGGAAAGACGTCTTCACGTCTGACGAAGAAGTGCAAGAAAGCAACGTTTTGATCTGCTGGACAATTTTACATTTGATCAACAGACTATGGAATGCACGACTTCATCTTCCAGCTATTGTAAATAAAAAATGAGACTAAATTATCCGAGTGTCCTTACCTGGGCACTGTGAAGATGTGTGTGCCTATATGCTGTTACTCCGTGTCCTTATGGAAATGCAGACTGCTGCCGTAACGGCTTGGGGCGGTTGACGCTCGTTTATTACAGCTACTGTAGATTCGAGCGCTCCATTTTTAGTCCTTGCGCTAGTAGCAAAAAGCGCCATCAAAATACCATATATATTTTTAGTCCTGTACTTTTTCTGGTCCTGTACTTTGACCAGCCCGTGACCTGGTGGTAAGTGCGTCCGCTTCGGTGCTGGTTAGGGTTTTTAATTTCGCGGTTTTTACGAAGAAGGGAAACCGGGAAAAATCTTAACTCAATCCCGGGATCCCTGAAAAAAACGGGAAAAATGACATAATGTTCAAGTGACAATACAAGCAAAATCAAACAGGCAATAATGCATGCAAGTTTTTTATTCAGTTTTTTTTGTAATAGCTTCGCAGAAAACTGAGGGCATTGACTGATTGGTCACTCAGCCGCGAACGAATTTTGGTGGCAAACAAGCCGCAGCAGAGAAAGCTCGTTCCGCCTCAACTGAGGTTGGTGGCATGCTTAGTTATGATTTGCTTCCTCAGTTATGCTTGTTATGANTACAACACACGTGCAGTCGGCTCGACATCTGAGATCTATATACTAAACCGGTTTAAATCAGTTGTTCCCCATTAAGTATNTGGATGGACAAGTTTGAGAGAAATATGATTATGCCGTNACAACAGCGCCCACCACAACAGTCTGGGCTGTCTCTGCCATTGCAGCACTNGATTCACTGCATTCACTGTGGGGCAACTACGAATTTCAACGTTAATGTTTGGTCTACAACTGTAGGCAGCCTACACGAATTTTTGTTTGCGAAGTACAAAATGAAATATTTTATACAATATTTTCAAACTGGTGACATACTGATACCATCCGGGTTTTCCCGGGAATTTTCTTCGGAAAACCGGAAAACGGGAAATGAAAAAGTCACAAATTNCCGGGAATTCCCGAAACCGGGATCCCGGTTTCCAANCCCTAGTGCTGGTGTTGGTAGGTCTGGAGTTCGCNTCGTGGATGGGTTTTACCAAGATCTTGTAAATTGGTACTGTAACCTTCTTACAGGCGTACGATATGCGGATTAGCTGCAGGGACTATCCAAAACAAACCCAGTCAAACGATACCAAACCTTGTATAAACTCAATCGTGGTGCTATGAGACCACTGTATTTACAAAGCACCCCCAAAGCACCATATAAAATCCAAAAAAGTCTTGTAATCTGATAATGGTGCAGAGTGTGTTGTTTCTTGTTCCCAACTTATCGTGTTCTGTTCTTCAGATGGTAGTTTGATTTGTGCTGAATAAGGCCTAGCGTACTGGAGTCAGCTCAGTAAATTTTGTCTGTTGCAGGCACTTCGTATACGACAATAGGTTGCAACTAAATCGCATTGCTATTTTATTATTAACTGGCAGAAGTATTGCTAATGGCCTTGCAAACACTCTCATTTTTCTTTGCAGCGACGTGTAATTGTTAGTTGAGTTGCAGTCAAGTAGTCAGTGTGATTGGCTCACACTAATCACCAGCATCCCCACCTCACTAAAAGTCAAACACAAAGCAAACGCAAGAATTCTGCTCTGAAGAAAAACACTAACAAGCGCACCTGAGTCTATTAATCGGTTGCATGCAGATTTCGAGTACTACCATCAAACTCATTTTCTGCCTGTTGCCTTGCCTGGTTTCAAACATCCCAAGTATTTTCTAACGCAGTACTCGTGAAACCTGTTTCTTCTGAACAATGGAACTTTTTGAGACATTTTTGATCCTACACTTCGGTGCATATGTGCACACCAACTTACCTACAGTTTGATTGGTCCCCACCTGAGGGAGACTACCACTTGCTCCGCTGTTTTATTTCTGCTAAGGATTTGTTATCGCTGTCTGCAGTACGCTTCAGCGGATCATCAACATAACAAGCTTTAATTTTTCAATTCAAGCTAATCTTTTCGTCATGCATATTGTGGTAATTAACTTAGCGCCCTTTAGAATATTTTCCATCTTTCCTTACCAAATTTTTTGTGGCTTGTGACTGTCTTTTTTGCAAACGCAAACAAGTTGCCTTTGCGTATCACCTTTAACTAACTGGCGATCGTCATTGACATTAAAACAATTCTCAATTAACACATGTAGAAAGTCAGCACAGCGTACGGGCAGCATTCAGCTTTCGAAGACTTCTGAAGCAACAGCAACTTGGGTTTGTATAGCTCATGAGCGGTCAGGCAATATTTCATGTCAAGTAGTGCACCAGGATAAACCTCATTACATAAAACTACATGCTTAGACAAGGTTGTTTCCAGTGGGACATCGCCCATTCCATTGACATTGACCTCCTTTGACGTTTGGCATGAGAGTGTAAAAATTGAATTTGGGCTTGGGCATATTTTCGAGCCGTCTAAGACAAAAACCTCCCTCCTATAGCTTCAGCAAATGACAGGATTTACTGCATTTGTGATATGAAATAGCAACTTTGCAACCTCGTGATTACGCAGAAGCTTGCATGTTGTCTCATTCTGGTACTAATAAAGATAAGCCTACTAATTAACTTGGTTCAAAATAATGCATGAGATGCCGGAATCCCACTCAAATGTTTGTAACTACTATCCATATGTTCATGCCGAATAATACGTTTGAATTATTGATTTGATCCATGGTTATTCTTTCATGGTTATTAACGGAGGTCACCGTTTTGACGTGAGGCAGGGCTGGCTTATGGTTTCATAATCGGATTGCTGTTCCGCACGACTGGTAAAAAATTCTATTTTGGATGATATGCTTCTGGCCACGACCGAGACGCAAGCAAGCCGAGATGGGCGCCGCAGACCACTCGTCACACTCGGAAAGGAGTACAAAAGCGGCTATGATGAAACAAACGTGGTTCATTGTTTGAATTTCATCGACTTGAACCAACGTGCCAACAATAAAACTCGATAGTATTGTCAGTAAAGACTTACCCAGGCTTAGGTGCACTTGACAACACAACACAACAGCTGTTGATTCTTGCTTGACAATAGAGTCTAAGACAGTCTGGTCTTGTTATGGGAATCGGCATAACAAACCCTAGTAAGAATTCCTTAACAATTGTATTTTAAATCACTTGGATGTGCTGTATTTTTCGTTATTGTGTTACGCAATTTGAGTCACACAAATGCATGAATAAATTTAAACTTTTTGAACATCATGTTTCAACCACGATACTCACAAGAAACATTGTAATGTATGCCCATTTTTACCCCTTGTCCTGACAGTTTATTTTTCTTGATTCATTGTTCGCTGCAGTGAAACAAGCATGTTTGTTCAGAAATTTTACTCAATGGTTTGCTTGTAAACGTACTATTTTCCAAAACAAACTTTTCAGGCCTTGCAAAATTTAAAATTTGTTTCTTATAATGAGCAGTCGCCTAAAAAATTCATGAAATCGAGAGATTTTTAAAGCTTTAAAAAGTAATTAATAATTAAAAGATATCCGTGCGGGCTCGCAAAAACTAGTTGCTTTAGAACGATTAGGGCTAAACGGTAACTTTCTAACCACATGTCTATCACACGTTTTTCATGAGAAATGCCTGAATTGCCCAAAACACAAGTGCCATCTAATTCTAATACAAAGGAACAGGAATTTAAATGAGTAAACTTCAATGAACTAATTTATTTAATTCGAAATACCGTTTTAATTCACAATGGATTTTATTAGTTGCTACAGCGCACAGGGGACAGTAAGCAATAAATTATATATGTGAGCGATATTCACCTTTAATGTTGTTGAGCTAAAAAGCGAATTTCAATTAGATGTTTCGGAAATTAATTCTCTAACGAAAGACCTCTTGTCCGGAGGCTCATTTCTTTTTATGTTAAATTTTATTTTTGCTTGATAAACAACACCCTATGACAGTACCGCATTTGCAACTGCAGACCCGCAGTACCACTCGGTGGGGTTCTTGAATAATACTGAGCAAAAGTTTTGTTGCCATGTGGAGTGCTTGAAATTTGTGGTTATTGGATCTCCAACTCCATTCTTAACATTCAAACAAAAGCTCAGTGCAGACCAAGTCAGCTTCTTGCTACTTAGGGTCGAATGCTGGAGCAAACCAGAACAACTGAATTTTACTTTACTGTATTATAGTCGGCACAAATCATTCACTCATTACTGCCACCAATAAATGCGAGATGCCGGGACACCGAGCAACCTTATGTTGCCCGGGAACAGTACTCCAAGGTAGTTTCTCAGTCTTCTCTGATGATTTGCATTAAATGCTCGCGTTGCTCTGGATTTCGGGCGGTGTGCTGATGTTGCGTATATGCGAAGTTTGACACATGCATTGAAATTTGCTGGATGCAGCAACCGACTTCTGTCGTCATATATTCACAGATTCACAAGGATTTTTGCGTGGTTTAGGAAGGGTAAACTTAACTACATGATGCTACAACGGGGATGCAATAACTCTTTCACACACAAGCACATTGCAGGAATTTTGCAGCAGTTTGTAGCATGACATCAAAAGAAACCCTGGCTATCTGCGTAGCTTCTCTGAGGTTGCCAGTTTCTCGAAATGTCTGGCCGAGCAAGTCAAATCATGGACCCCAATGCACGGAAGAACCAACAGTGGCGACAGTGCCCGCAACCAATGTCGGGCCAGCATGGAGATGATGGGCTACTTGGCCAATACTAGGGGAACATGAAGAAACAAACACGAGTAGCAGCGCGAAGAGTCATGAAAAACTGTAAATCCGAACACGATAATCATGAAGTTATTGCAGGTTTTTTTCAAGGTGTTTTAGAGACCCTATTCGGGTCCCTAAAATCAGAGAAAATCGGGTCCCTAGAATCAGAGAAATCGGGTCCCTACTGGTCCATACCGGGTTCCTAACATTTTCCTTAAAAAAACCCTGAGTCATCGTATCAAAAAGAAAGATCAAAACCATTGAACATGGCAAGAAGATTTTCCATCATTCAATAACTGCAAAACTTTTCAAATATAAATTGCTTGTGTAGAGGCTCGTAGCCAGAATTTTGAATAGGGATGTGGAGGTCAAACAACAACTGGGTTTCAGCAGACCCGTAGCCACGGGGGGCATTCGGGGGCAGTGCCAACCAAATTTTTGTTACCCCAAGTTTTGCCGTGCCGATAAATATTTGTTTTAAACACATTCTAAAAACGAAAATCCTGCCCCCCTAAAAATGTTTTCCTCCCCAAACCTTAAAACCTAGCTACGGGGCTGGGTTTTAGTATGTGAACATTTGGTGCCCCATGTTTTTAAAGCGTCATGGATAAAATTTGCATTTGTCTGGTGTCTTTTCTTGAACGATTGCATTCAGATTTAACTCGCTTTCATTGAGCTGACAAGTTTCAGCAGTTTTAAAGTATAATTATGCTGTAATGTAATTGATGAAAGTTGAAAACCTTTAAGCTATTCATAGGTTGAACTCAGTTGTTGACAAAAATGATTTTTAACTAGCCGGAAAGTTAATAAGAAATCATTGCTGAAAACGTTAAAGCTCCTCATATTTTTTGTAGAAATCGTCACAATAAATGTATAATCATCACAACTGAATATCGAGAATGAACATTATTGTTACTATGCCTTGACTACAGCTTAACAAAGATGAGTTTGAAATTTAATTGCTTCTTAAATGATTGAGCTTTAAGGTACATACTGTAATATGTATATAATCGTCATATCAATGCATTGAGCTTTAAACACTGTAAAAATCAAACGTTTTCTATTTTTACATCAGGCTACAGGCTGCGGCCGCCAGTGTAGCTAAAGATAAATTTTACCTCTACCACTCCAGACTTGCCAAAGAAATTTTTGCAATGATCATAAATTGAAGCTTATACAGCAGCATTAGGTGGGATACAGCAAGCGCGTGCGCCAGCAGCAGCTGCGAAAAGCATTTCGCTTCGTTTTTCCGTTTTTACTTGCGGTTAGTGATTACAAGCGTTTGTATCTAACAATCATCAGCTTCCACACTGAGCTTAAACTCCTCGTAATGGTCAGCCATGATATGAATTCCCTAACACTTACACGACACACAATGTTTGATTAATCATAGATAATTGGTGAAGCATACTGATTCGATCAATTTCGACAAAAAGTTAAGTGGGATAGGTTCTTCATGCAGTTTCGCTGATTTGCACTGAAGTCTTTATTTGGCTACGTGCCTGCTTGTGTAGGTGGTTAAATATTTGCAATTTGAAGTAGTAAGAATGTATTTGCTATGGCGTCATTCTGTTTTTTTTGCATCAAAAAAGTTGGCTGCCCTAAACAAAACAGTTTTACTGGCAATGATTCTTTGCAGTATAGTGCAGGGGTCTCCACACTACGGCCCGCGGGCCAAATGCGGCCCGCGAAGCCATTTCATGCAGCCCTCGAAGCCATTTTGTCAAATGATGAAAAAAATACCAAAATTTTGTTGATTTAGTAGAATGTAACATAACCCAAAACAATCACATTACGTAAGACGTCCGGCCCTCGATATGTTCTGTAATAGCTTATGTGGCCCTTGGACAAAACGTTTGGTGACCCCTGGTATAGTGCATAGACAACCCCATGGTCCAAACAATTTTACAGAGTTCGCAGTATGGTTACTTGCCAAGATTGTTTTGCTGCAACCAACGATGGCCTACTGCAGTGAAAACCTTAATTTATGTTAAATTGACCTCATGTTTAAGAACTGACACCCCACACGATCCAAAAAGAGTGCCTCAAAAGTGGACATTTTTTGCCGTCAACCATCCGCCCAATCATGGAAATGTGTTTGCAAAGCACTGGAGGTTTTTACACTCTAAAGCTAATGCTAAGCTGGGAATCGTGAAGGTCAAAGCTCTTTGCGTAATGTTGCCACTTGATCTTTATTAATGATCTGAATGTTTTGTACGACTGAATATTATAGGTCCATCCTATAGAATACCAAATTATTTTGAAATAATTTAAGGCCCAGTTCAACGTTATAAGCTGTGGAAAATAATCCGAAATTGGCCGGATACAATTTATACAGTGGGAAAACTTCTTTCTTTTGTGATTTTCATTTGTTGTCGCTTACATATCTTTTTATTGTTTTTACTATTTACTCAGTTTTTCTAATGCCTCGGTTACAATGTTTTTCAGAGCATGAAAGTATCTACAACGTCTTCGCTCTTTGCGTCTACGCATCATCGCACATCATTCGACACGCAACGAAAAAAGTGTAGTTTGCGTTTAATTTTACCGTATACACTCGCGTATAAGCGGACTTTAAAACTCAAAAAAAATTTATCAAATTAGGGGGTCGTCTTATACGCGCATAAATCTGATCTCAGGCAAACGAATTGATATGACGCCACTTCTCAGATCAGGCAATATCATCGATATTGCCATTCAGTCATACATACAGCCATACAAATTGAGACTGCACCAAATAAAGTTAATTCCGACAAACTACAACTCAATTTTAATATTAATTTTAACTGTACCTCAAATAAAACGCAACACAATCACGTCTGATAATATAGTTTCCTCAACAAATGCTTTGATAATGAACCTTCATCAGTGCATTGCATATTGATACTCTTTTGTTATTAGCCCAAACAACACACCATGGTATCTTGGGGGTCGGTTTATATGCGAGTTTTTGCAAAATTCCTCATTTGGGGGGAGTTTTTAAGGGTCGGCTTATACGCGAGATCGGCTTATATGCGACAATATCCGGTATATCACATCATTTTTCTAGCAACACAGCATGTCGGCTTATTTCGTACACAGTTCCAAAAAATTGAAAAATAGAAGAGAGAAAATATGAAACTGGGTGGAAATAGCTAAATTAACAAGCAACATTCAAAACGAAACATTGACGTGTCTTACAAAATAAAGAAATTCGAATATATATCATTTCAGTGGCATATCCAGCATCTTTTGGAAGTAGATATAGCATATAACATCTTCATGCATTTATTATCTCCAGTATAAACCGATATACTACTAGTTTCTCGTAAATACAACAACATGCAGTTGAAAGGACGTACACTCTAAAAGTACGCTGTGTTGCTTTCTTTTTCTTTTAATCGATTCCGCATTTCATCTGCGGCAAATAACAGCAGCTGCTAATATTATCTTGTGTCTCGGGGTGCTTTTCCATCTGCTCATTGCCACTCCTGCCTCTTCGTTGCTGACGCGTGGAAATGTTGCTCTCGCGGTTTGAAATAATGTTGAAGTGCACAGTGTTTAGTTTCCTGATAAGTTCGCAGCAAATCTTTGTTTAATCCTTCGTGCATGCATTGAGTATAATTCTACGGTTCGATGCGCAACAGTTCAGATTGCGTCGATCAACCCACCACTGCGCATGTATGCCAGCTCGGTTAGCTCGAATCACTGATGAACAAGTTAAAACAGGGATTCCCAACCTTTCTCTTATCACGTACCCTTTCAGCATTCCGAGAGATGAGCATGTACCCCTTCAGTATTTCAACAGATAAGCATGTACCCCTTCAGCATGTTCACTGGTGAAAATGTACCCCTAAAATTCCTTATGACAAAGCATTTTATCATGATCATTCATAGATATATTTAACAATAAGCATATAATGATTTTTTTAAATAATACTCACTGACATTTGTATAAATATTTGGAAATAAAAAATATGCAAATATAGTTTTCTCATCTATTGCTAGCCTTAAATGTACCCCTTCGGATAGGCAAATGTACCCCTGGGGGTACATGTACTCCTGGTTGGGAACCCCTGAGTTAAAACATATCTCTGCAGACATTGAGTGAGACTTTGGCACTTTACAGAAACGAGCTCCCCGAAATGAGTAAGCTTTGACCATTAAAGACGATTGACAAGTATAGTTGCTTCATTAGTCATGCAAGTTTGCTGCTCAGGTGCTGCGACCATGAATTTTTCTTCTGATTTTGTTTATTTTATGTGCTCGTGGATGACGAATCGGTTGCTACACTCGCTAGGTGAAACGGCAGTGCGCTGTTTGGTTGAGTGTGAGTCTTAGCTTTTGCTGATACGATTGTAGTTACACCGTCGGACTGACATTCTACGTATGTCTCAAGGTTGTACAGCCAGTGCTTGCCCCACAACCGTTCTGCAGCACGGGTAAGAAACATATGTTTTTATTGTCTTGTCTGACGTATAGTCGCCACATGCAACTTGTTTGAAAACAACGCCGATGCTGACCATTATGCAATTGAATAACTTGGTGGTCGAAGTAAAAATCTTTATGCTAACTTTATTTACGATCCATAAAGTGACTCACAAATTTTTGTCGAAAACGTTTTGAAAGTGTATAAAGTTATAAAGTGACTCACTAACATTTTGAAAAGTGAGGCGAGGCTAACGACCATTCACATATCAGCTTGTTGACGATTCCTGGCAATTATAGGCGAGAAAACAACTGGCTACATGCAACTTTTGCTCCCGGGCATTGTACAATCACTGTTGAAGTACGTTTCGCCAACTGGTCGTGTTACAGTACGTTCGTGACGTGGAATTTTTACCAGGATTCTGAAAATTATATGTCTCATCTGTTTATGCCCAAATACTGTTTTATTTAAGTCCGAAGGACCTCGTCATTAAAAACTACTCTGCAGAAAAGACACGCAGTAATTACACAACGTGCGAGTCATATGGAGGGTTATTATGGGTAATTTTTGCAATGGTGGTTTTGTAAGCAGATCGCTAAGTACATACAAATTTTATTTAACAGGGCATTGTTTTTTAGTGTAAATTGTTTTGCGTTTCTCAGAAAGAAAAGGTCTATAAGAAGCGGTAAATTTCTTTTAGCGCATGGCTTACACTGCAGATTTAACGTCTTTGACATTTCGACAGTTTGCGAAGCTACATCGAGTGCGATATGGTGGGTTGTAACGCTGGTGCATTTTGCAAAAAATACTCTTGTTTCCAGTTTAGTTATAGTTACGCTCCTTGTGCATTGATGTGTCGCGCTGCTCATAGTTAACTGAATCCTAATAGATACATCTTACCTGCAATGTTGCATTTATCATCATAGTGCGAAAATAAATCATCAAATGCGGTGAAGAATTGCGGTTTTACAATTTTAGTGCAGATGCTTCTTGGGTGGCCAAATCGTTCTCCAACTTCTTTTATTAGATTTTAAGTGATAAGCGAAGGTAGAAGTTTAATCGTACGTGACAGAGATAAAGCCGCCAGCACGTACATCGACCACCTCCAGCCTGAACTTCAACAAACAAAGCTTTTCGCTCAACAGACAGTGAAATTTTCTTTGTCTGAAGTGGCGATGAAAACCGCTGCGAAGAAAAGTTGATCATAAGATTTGTTATTGCTAAAATGTCGTGATTAATCTACTCTTTTGTTTGCCCTGCAAAACGTCCACCTGCAGGGTTTTGTCCATGCGCACAAAATCAGAAATATTGCCCATGGTCAACGCAGTTCCCTATTTTCATGATACTGCTTTCTTCATTCAAACTTTTTAGAAATTTTTTCACCACGATGCAGAATTGCAAAATCAGTTGGTACAAGCGGAAGCAAACAAATAACATTTTCAGCAATAATGGAATTACGTAAAAGCAATAATGCTGAAAAATTAGCCTTTGTTGTAATGTAAAGTTAGTTTGTAAGTGCTTGTAAGTGCAAAAGTTGCTTTGCTGGATTCAAGAAGCGCTGGGAGATAAAAGAAAGTTTGCATAACAATGTACAAACAAATTGTGATTGCCTGGCGAGGAAGTAGAAAACATAGCTTCATTCGGTAAATTCCGGTGACAATACGAAACCAACCAACACAGTTATCACTGTATCAGGAGAATTGACAGCAATGCGTTGCGAGATACCTGCTTGCAATCCTGTCCCACAGGGTATCTTGAAGTAAAAAAATGATCCGATTAGAACTCGTGTATTACTGTATTGAGACACGCAGTAGTGTTTTGCTTGTGACAAACGTCTGTTAATCTAAACGCGGGCTTTTCGTTTCATTTTGCGGTGCAAAAGTTGGTGTAGAAAGTTTTGAATAATCCTTTTACATGATAAATCGCTTCCTCCCGAAGCTTTCTGCCAATATGCAGCATTTCCTTCGGGATGTAAGCGCTTGCATTTGAACGCAGAGATTGCGATAAGGCGCATGTAATTGTAGGGGCGTGCGATCCAGATCTGGCGGACAAACCCATAAAAGCTCGAACACATCGATCAAAGCTACTACTCGCGAAGCTTTTGCCTGATAACGAGCTTGTGAAAATTCTTTGCTTTCTCATCATTAGAACTGGATACATGCGGTACCTCTGAGACAGGTCAGGTGGTTTTAGTTGAGCACTAGCAAACCGAAGAAGTTAGTATGATTTTTGAATAATTCACTGCTGTAGGTGAGATAGTGACGACAGTGAAGAGAAAGTTGACCAACTGTTCCAGAAACTTCGCCCCAATTTAAGCAAGCGATATTTGACAGGATGCGAAGATTTCAGGATGCGTGGAGCTACGTGAAATCGATTTCCTTTTAAAAGAATGGTGACTGATTGGACTACGTCATTTTTGCGGAGACTAATTAATTGAACACAGATACATGCAAGTCGGAATCATTGAAAGACTAATCCAATCAGCTGATTTGTCGAAAGCTTGCAGCAAACCTAAGAGCTTTGTTCATTCGTAGCGGTAGCATTTGACTGACGAGTGAACACTTCGCACTCTTTTTTAACAACGCTTGTCACGGTAAAATCGAAACATTTTAAGAATGTTTTAGGTGAACTGCAGATATTAGCTGACCAAGATTCAAGTAAAATACGTTATTTTTGGCAATAGAGTTTCAAAATGTAAAGACCTAACTTCATCAAAATGTCAACACGTTGCTAAAACTGCATACGGAATGCTCACTTTACTGCAGTACTTAGCTTGTTCATACTGTGCGTAGCTTTAGGCTTAGCTGGAAGTAGCACGTTGCAATGCAAAACACGGAGGGCAAGGGCAGCGAGCGCATTTCAAAACAAGCCTATCTCTGACTACGCGGTGACAGTTTTATCGCTTGCATTTTTCTCGCGAGGCTCAGAAAGTGGTGACGTAAAGGAAAAGGCCAGCGTTTACGCCAGCACTGCGCCGGCTGAAGCTACAGATAGAAGCTCGCAGGCCGAAACAGCTGTGATATATTGACCTTAACAAGGTTAGCGGAATGCAAGACAGCAAGTCATGGCTCGTTTATCCGCTTGGTTGTAATGGTTCAGCTGCAAGTGCCTGATGGCAAACATCTCAACATCTATTCGCCCAGTAGGCGAAAGTGGACATTTTGCGACAGCTGTATTCGTTAATCGTTACTGAAAAGGAATCAGACTTTGCGTTTGGTACGTTTATCGTATCCTTTTATGGTCATAAGCTATACTAAAAATCTTTGTATGTTTTGAAATTTACTGTGAAATGTTACGTATGAGAAATTTTGCCTCAGGTCTGCTTGTGGTCAAGCACACACATACCAAATGTTTGAAAGATCAGTTTAAGGGTTATAGCTATCCTACACGGCTTTGCACATCTTTTTGATGGATGGAATATGACACACATTAAGGTAGGACTAATCGTCAAAACGTGGAACTGGAAGAGTTTGAAACAAGAATTTTTTTGTATTTGTTGGATTTTAGGTGGCTCTTTTGCCAATTGAAGAAATCTTTTCTTTATTTTACGTCTTTTATTGCTACGGGAGTTCTAAATAAGTAATTGGTTCGCAATCCCATCGAAAAAGCTATCTGGCTTCATTGAAAAGTAAGAACAGTCGAAATGTTTCTATCATCTTGAAACAGGGTTGTTGTGGCACCACCGGTGAATAATAGAAGAGACTGGAGAGTTAACGATGACTCTATGACAGGCGTGTTCTAGACCAGGGTCGGCAACCTTTCCCAAGTCACGGGCCAAAAACAAAATCTGCAAGGTATGGCGGGCCGTACTAATATTCCACAAACAATTTTGTTAATTTTGCTGTAAATGATGTTGATAAAACTTGGGAAATTCAATTAGATTAACTCTTTGATTTTCACAGTTCATAACGAAAGCCCAAAAGATGACATGCAGGACGTTTATAGCACAGTGCAGTTTCTCATAAGCAGCTCCTCACGAATATAGAACACAAAAAGTTGCAAGGAGGGCAGATTCATAAGATATACCACTAGGCGGGACATACAGTTACAGTTTGTAAAGGGATAGCGGGCCGGATGATTTTGCCTGGCCGGCCAGATCCGGCCCGCGGGCCGTAGGTTGTCGACCCCAATTCTAGACTCTTGTCAAGAGACAGGTGCATTATGGAGGGGTCAATGTCTGACAAAAGAATTTCACAGTGCACAGTTAATGCAACTATGCCAATTTTTCACATTATGTTTTTATGTCGATTTCACGCAGAGCAATAAAATGTATTTTCATTTTAACAAAAAAGGCTTAAACGACCTTATGAACGTAACCTACTAATAAAATACTTTCTGTGCATTTGAAAGCGACAAAATTAGAGCATGTTAGAACGCATGAACTTATAACTATCCCGTATTCAATGAAAAACCTAAATTGGGGCGTTGGGTCCATTTTCACTGTATTTTTTTGCGTCTAGGCCAAAATATCTGCAATGTTTAATATCTATATTAAAAATGGAAGAAACGTCGTAAATGCTCAAGAGAAGTACTTTAAAACAGCTCCCTTGAGCTAAAATCAAAGAGAAGAAATTAATGTTTGTGAAAGAACATTACATCTGCTTTGAGATGCAGGAAATTTCATTGAATTCCCAACAATATGCTTGCACTGTTTGGTCAAGGTTTGGATCATTTGCTGTCGGCATGCCTATGGATATACTGCAATCAGTTTGACAACAGAATGGTACCTATAGTTAATTTGGACCTAGTTGAACACAAAAGTACAAGCAGTCAGGCTCATAAGTAGGTGCAAAGGTACTGCAAATGTTTTGGTGTGCAGCATGCTGTGAATCCTATAGTGTAGTTATCACAGCAGGCTTGGCCTTTTTATACGCTTGCATTTGAAAGAAATATACATATATTCCAAGTTTTTTGCAAAAGAGGCCGAAAAGGGCTAAGGTCACCGCATTATTGTTTTAGAGCTCAGTGAAAGTGCAACTACTTTTTGCATAGCATTGCAATTACTACCACTAAAATTCTAAACATCTTTTCAAGGGTTCATGAGTCTATCTGAAACCAAAGTGAAGCAAAGAAATGCGATCATTTCCTGCCGTGCCGCAACAAGTAAAATGTGTGCTGCAGGTACGCTTGCCAAACAAATTAACATTTACTGCATAAAGCTCAACTTCATCAACAACAGGCATATATTCAAAGCTGGGCNTCTGTTCGTATTGTAACTACACGGCATGTTTCCCATTCATAGGCGTAGTCTAGTCAGTAAGGGTCAAAGGGGCCATGCCCCTCAAATTTCTAGCATAACCTTGTTCATTTTGTGCTTTGAGAGGGGTTGTCCCAAACCAGTCCCGTCGCCACGGAGGGCTTTGGTGAGCTTAGCCCCCCCAAACAAAGCTCCAAGCCCCGCTAAATTGAAACGTGAAACACTGTAAATCAGTGAAGTTTTGTTTAATTTTATAATGTCAAGCCCCCCAGCACAAACGCAAAGCCTCCCGCAGAACCACGAAGCCCCCCTATAGAAAACTTTCTGGCGACGGTTCTGTCCCAACAAAATACTGCTCCTCGCTTAAATTCAAAAGATTTTTCCTCCCAAAATTTTGAGCTGGCTGTGCCACTGTTCCCAGTTTCAGAAGTTAAAAAAGTTATTTAGCTTGTCTTCATGCAGCAACGAGACGGCTTTAAACTTTTGTATAAATTGTTGAGATTTAATGAACTTTTGATTTCGCGTGTTGAATAAATGCTCTTCGAACAGCTTTCTTCAAAACGCCTTCACGCAGTGTCAGCTTGTGGATCTGAGTTGTGTAGAAAGTATTCCTTGGAAACCGCAATCCAAATCTGGTTTATGAGTGCGAGGTTGCAGCAAAGCAAATCACAAGCTTTTCATCAACAAATAACAGCTTGGTTTACTGCTAGCTTTCGAGGAATCAACAGACTGGTTCTACTTTCATGACTTTGTGATGATTCGGACTTGCACATATCTGTGTGCATCTCTGTGTGCAAGTAATTAATCTCCACGAAGGTAATGCAATGGAATCAATTAGCAAAGTTTTTGAATATCAGGACTGAAGATACGTGAATTACGTGAAATCGATTTCCTTTGAAAAAAGTTGTTGATAAATCTGACTGCGCCACATTGGTTGAGACTAATTACTTGAACACAAGTTTTTTAAGAGTTTACTTGGTAAACAATCAGGCAATACATGACTAGAAAATTGAAAAGTAGCGAAATAAATTTTGACCTAAATGTCGGCATTAACGACATCTGGTCCTTTTGCAGTCATTTAAAGTTTGGAATCTGGCCAAACCGTAGTACAGGTTTTGGAATACGCCGTACGCAAGCAATACTTTTAGTAACACTAAAGATGCTTTTGCCGTCAACAAGAGGTTTGTTTTACTTCGTAAACCAAAAGTTCAACTTTGATGTTGCAGAAGTGATTTTGCGCGTTGGTGACTGCGGCAATTTGCCCTTCTCGGAGAAAACTGTTTTGCAAAAAAAACAAACATGTTTGGTTAGAGAATGCGAGGATCACGCGCCGAAACTGTAAAAACAACCCTGGGCTATATCTTCATAACCTAATTGGTTCCAGGTGCATCAAAGGCGACCGTTCAAATGTCTTACTTTAGTAAACTCGCAGTGTAGATTTGATACTCCTGTTGGTATTGCGGACAGGTCGTTGCAGTCCCTAAATAAAGAACCAGTTACGCAAGGACATAAATTCGAAATTCCAATAAAGCTAGGTTGGTAAAAACAGCAAGCTGATCTGAAAATGTCACTGACTGCATTTGAATAAGGGACAATGATAATGTTAAGGCGGGAACGTTGTACCTATAAAAGCAATTTCGCTGCATCTACTTTTGGTGGTTGCTTACATTGCAAATTTTCAAAAAGTAATGTTTTTTGTGCAATGTTTTTAGGGCAACTTGACTTAATTTCTGGCGTTGGCGTTGACGCTACATATGGGCGAGTCTCCCTTTTGCTGTCAA
>JGI24158J21664_10004368_pt1 | contig 18190 bp, 9 predicted proteins | sample Ectturendosymbi3_FD_21664 | JGI IMG/M metagenome (IMG submission 21664)
TTTTCTTCAGTAAAGTCATTCAGAAATCAGATTGCTATTGAGTACTTGCGCAAGTTTGTACTGCTCCCATGCTAAGCAAATCAGAGAAGATCTTGATGAGCGTGAATGGCAGAGCAAAAGCCACTTTGCCAACTAGCAACCGCAGAATTCTTCCCCAACGAGACAGGGAAACAGCAAAAAATGACAAAAGCGCGTTTGGGTCTGAAGCCTTAGATTAGTACAGTTTTTACTGTAGTTTATGCAACCACGCGAAGCCTTATTTCTTAGCTTGATTGATGGTCACTAACGGCTCAGGCGAAAGGTCCTTTTCAAGATTCAAAAGAATTAAAAATGAATTGAAGGGCCGCAATGTGTCCAGCAGAGGTTGTCCACACTAAGCATTTGGTACATTAAAAGTGAAGAACTTAGGCAAAGAAATTGTAATGAATTCTTAGATGATTTCGTTATGAAGAAGGCAGGACAAAACCTGTTTAACTGTTTGCTGTGTTATGTTCAGCCTTACTTGATTGGATTATTGTAGCTTTTCATTTCTTTATACGTGTTTCAATAAGGCAACATAAGGGAAAGTTAAACCAGTCCAGTCACCACGGTGGGCATTGGTGAGCTCAGCCCTTCCAAATTTAAATATGAAACACTATAAATCAGCAAAGATTTTATCACATTTTTAGAATGTCAAGTCCCCTCGTGCAAATTTAAACCCCCTATTCAAGATTTTCTATTGACGGTTCTGGTTTTTAAATTTCACATCTTTTCACGCGACAGTTTAGTTGCTGTTGCGTTCGATTCTTACCACTCTGAAAAAGTAAGAAACACGAATCGTGAATCTAACAGTCACAACCATTTGGGTGCGTTTTACGTGACGTGTTTTGCTCGTGTCTGTGAGATTTTTACTGCCGTGGTAAGCGAGCTGCAACGTGGTCCCATGTTGTACTTTAACACTTTCCATTTTTTTCCTCGCAACAATGGGTGAGGGGGCCTCACAAGCGGATTAGCCTAGGGCCTCGCATCAGTTAAATCCGGCCCTGATTGCCACGTGTGCAGAAATGCACGATTCTTCTAATCGAAACTACAGTTCTCGCTTAAAACAATTTGTAACTAGTTCTTGATTTTGGCAGTAAATACTTTTCAAAAACTGCGATATGTTTCTACTTGTTACACACGAATACAAGACGTAATAATTCTTCATGTTTTGCTCACACGACTAAAATTACTAATTACTGAATTTTCTCAACGGCCTACACCAACTTTGCCTGTTTTACACATTTCTTATAAAAGTTCAAAAGGTATCAGAAAATTTTACTTCGTGTTTACTTTGTTTAAATCTCACTGCAAAGTTCTGAAACCATAAGTTCAAATTTTTTAGCAAGTAGTGTTTCTAGAAAACTTTTGCAAAGAAACCAGATTTTTTACCAGGTTCTTCTACTTTCATCCCAGAATAGTTGATGCTGTTAATTTTATGATTGTGGTTGTAAATATCACAAAAATAACGCACCAAAACTTTGTGTTTGGACACAATAAACGCTGATTGCTCTTTTGGTGTTGTTCTACGTATTTCCAAGGTGTTTTTCGTGTGTACATTTAAGGAAAAGAAACCTGTATCTATTGCAATAATTCTGATACGTTTCTGTACATTAACAAATTACAAACAAAATTCACCAACATAACATTTTAAGAACCTTTCATCGCTGAATGACACGCTGATATCCAACCAGTAATTGACCGTAACTTCAGAAGTACTCTCGGCTCGGGCGCGTGGCTGAGATATTCTCATAGTGGGGAGTAGGTCTATGTAACCATCTTGATCACAAGCCACACGAAAAGGAGCGCTTGCTTTGTTGTTTTGTTTTACACCCATGTGAAAATTAGACATCTCCTTGCTGTTCCCCGCCATCAGTTCAAAGTGGATAAACCTCTGCAGAACAGTTTTCAATGAAAAAATTCTTGAAAATTGTGGATCAATCAGTTGCATCCAATGGGTGTTATTTTTTTGAAATGTTTACTTCAACAGAACGTCATCAAACAGCAATTTCTTATTCACTCCTTTAAAACAAGATGAAAAGAACCGATCTCTGAAAACTTGAAGTGGAACTTTATTTATAGTTTAAAGAGTTATTTCAGATGCTCTGCATAGAGTCTGAAGTGTTAACTGGGCAAAATTTGCAGAATTACTTTGATACAACAGCAGAAACTAATGCTTGACAATTATTCCATAACCAGAGACCAGTTTTACAATGTATCCGAACATACGCAAACTAAGTCTTATCAAGACTGAACTGCTGTGCTGATAGTTTGCAAACCAAATGAATTTTAGAAATGCGTTTCATAAAAGTGTTCCGAAAATTAGCGAAACAATAACAACAAAAAAATAGCAACAACATTATCGATGCTTGAAAAATCCACGCTTTGTTAGAGCTCACCAATCGGTATATTTACACCTGGAAATTACGTTATACTTACCAGATTGCGACATTGCTGCTCTCTGTGATACGTGAGATCGCCAGCAATGATAAAACTGATGTTCGTCTGGCCACGATCGAGCCCAGTTGACAGTGGTGGGGAAACAGACCACCAGTTGTTGATGGTCTAAACATGAATATTTGCTCTGGCTCAAACAAACACTGCTATCTGGCAAACACAAATACTCAAATTTGCCCGTTTTACCGAGAATAAAGCCAAGTAACAGAAACTTGCAAAAATCTCCAAATAGGAAAGTGCGTTCAGTGGTTCAATGAAGTTTGTATTATTTTAGTAGAAAACAATCTCACTGTTATGTTTACGACGTCATGTGTTCCTTCTATGTCTGAGGAGGAAGTGACGTGAAAAATGAAATTGACAGTTGCCGGTTCAGCTGCAGAGATTCTTTGCGTCAGTTCCGGCGCCAAGTTGTCCACTTGGATCTCAGCAGTTAAGTGAACCGGAACGCCAGGTATGACAGGGAACTGAAGCCAGGATAATGTCATCTGACGGTCGGCGACTTGCAACACGTCGTATGAACAAGCAATGTTTATCTATTAACATTATGTTATGATAAATTGCGATTGGAATAGTTGGAGTACGTCGTTTCGCACAATTAAAAAAACAAAAAAATCAACAAATATTCGCGACGAAAACCACCAATCATATATAACTTTTCTAAATTTTTTTCAAAAACGTGAAGATAATAAAGCGAAATCGAAAATTATGAGTACATTTTGCAGGAAAGGCGAGAAAANGGAAAATGAAGATTGAGTAATACAACGCAAATTTATGCATCGATACGATCAGCAGATCAACAAAATTCCCAAAACTTTTCTGAGGATGTCCAACAAACTTTCGAAAACCAAAAGCACCAATTTCAATTCAAGAAACGGAGTGAAAAAAGTTTGTTGCAACTAGTTTTAAAATTGCCATCGAGAAACCTAACATCAAATACAATATTCAATAAACCTTCGATATTAAGAGGTTATTGTATGGATTCCAATCTCCACCGTCATTTTCTTTCAGCTGAGTGATGATGTAAACCCTACCACAGAGTTTGTAATCAGCGCTACCAATTTCAATGGAATAATTGCTTGAGATGACCAAGCTTTCATCTGTGGTTGACCATCGGCTTTTAACCGAGACTTGCATAACCGGCTTCAAAATGCTTGACGTGTAAACAACTGGTCCCTTCAGAGAAGCTGACAGCAGTAGATGATCGTTTGCGCTTTCGTCGTTCCCGCATTCCAAGTTTGGATCAGTTGATAAATAGAAATCCAGGTTTGGCAAGACTGTTTCTTCAGCAATGTTCGCCAACGTCTGCAACAATAAGCGGAAGTAATTTTGCGCAGCGGCAAGCGCTACACGGGGAAAGCCTTCTACGATAGATCAGCAATAGAGATCACACGCCATGACCACTCTATGCTGCTAAGGTCTGCCCGGTATTATATACTTTTCAGCTAACTTCGATATTTAGTTGTGGTGGCTATCGCATCATTTCGCCATGTGATGGTACTTGTACCATTACAGTAAGAACACATTTTTTGCTTGTTTCGTGCAGTTGCTCGCGAATTTGAAATATAGAAGTAAACTAAGGATTTTTTTGGTGCTTATGTTGGAATAGCAGTTTGCAAAAATTGATACAGTTTGTTAAATTTTAAACGCATTGCATTGCACTTTTTGCACGGTTTCTCTTTACCACTATTTTTGTCGCAACTACGGACTCTCAAAAAACAACATTTGAGTAGTGATTAACATAGACACACAGTTTTCAAGCATTGAAACCTCAAGTTAAATTGGCAGTCTCGTTCAGTGTTTTATGCTGAATTCGGAAAAGACCAACTTGAATTCTGCTGCAAATCACATGTTACCAGAAAAAAAGGCAGTAAAAGTTTTTGAAGGCTTTTACATTTTTGATGAAGTTTATAAGTCTCTCTAGATTTTATCCTCCAAAATACAACTGAGCTTATTCTCCAGAAACACACGCACCATGAATGAACTCTTGCATAATTTTAGCAAGTTACGTCTTGTTCTACATTAACGTCATATAAACTGGTCTCTGTGAGCAGACGCATTGCATGCATTGTTTCGATTGCGTTGCAAGCAGTAATAAGCCAAATGGCCTGCACAGCGTATTAGGATCCCATGATCTTGCAAATGCCAACTAAGAAGAAAACGACCAAAGCTTGGCAATCTTTACAAAGCCGGTAATAAGGCCCCATAAAGTCAGGCACACATCGCAATCTCTGTGAAAATGTGAAGATAATCAAAGCTGGTCATCGATAACCGTTCAAGGAACTTGAAATGCTGGTTATAGATCTAAACAATTGCTAAGAAACAAAATACTTCGTCTCAATTTTATCGCATTTTGAAACACAAAGTGCAAAATATTAATCCTTAAACCTTCCAGATGTGTACTTGGTAAAATTGAGCTGTTTTGTCATCGATTAGCTATCACAAACAGCATAAACAAAAACGGAACTTTTTCATATCCAGGTCTTTAACCAAGTTTGTAGACATTTCAGTTATTATGCGCATCAGTGTCTCAAGACGTCCGCAAAAACACTTTTTGTGAGTTTCACGCAACAATGTACCTGCCAACCATCTCCCGTCGCTGCAGAAGAAAATGGTCGTGCGTGCGAAATGATTGACAGGTGAAGGTTTCCGTTATCTACTCCGGGAGATTCATCAGCATTTCCAGTGTTCATCGACAGATTCCCTGCAATCTCCGCTCGAACCAAAGAAAAATCAAAGGCTTTTTCCGAACAATCCATCTGAAGGAAAACGCGTTTAAAAATGGATAGAGATGGAATGTGCAGTAAATGCAGTAATGCCAGGGAGAAGACCGTTTGCAAACCATCAAGACGAAAAACGATACATTTCACTAAGGCATATAAAAATTCAGACAATTAGAGAGCCCAAGTACAGCGGTGTAAGAAACCAGTGGCATGTTTTCCAGACTATTCGAATTCACAATGTCAACGCTCATGAACAACAGGGTTATAAAAAAGTTTTCGAACGATGCCGAGCTGAGGTGTTCGTGCAAATGTACTTCAATCCATTTCAGAGCTCCACGTGTGTTGAGCTGACAATACCATGTTTCTGCGCTCAAAAGCGCAAGGCACCATCCACCTCAGCGCAACCGCGCAACAATATCAGTTCGTTCTGCAAGATTGCCAAGACGTACGCATGTATCCGATAGTTCAATTCCAACTCACATGAATGCAAAAATGATCAAGGAACTTCACCTGATGAAAAAGCTATCATTTTCGTTTCTGATACCTTCAACCATTGGCAAACAGTTAACTAAAGTTGTAGTCAGGTATTACGACATATATTTATCATAGAAGCTCTGATAGTATAACAGTGGTGAGCATTAACTTTCACTGCACTGTACAACTTCGTGCGTATTGCAACCCATTATTCCTTTCTTTACACTGGAACTAAACCAATCCTGTCGACCTAGTCAGCATATTGCCTTCACCTTTGGTTTTCCATTTCACAATCAGGACAAAATGAGTCCAGCAGTGACCAATTTTTCACTTTTAGGCTGTAAAAAGGCATAAAGCTTGGGTATTCTGCATTACATCAAAACTCTTAAATACTAGGCTACTAGTATAAGAAACAGCCATATAAAAATATTGTTTTTGACAATAGTTACACGCTTATATCTCTGTTCTGCTTTATTTTTTTCCAAAAAAATACGGTTACAGCTTTGGCTGCTGTTGCGTCAAACTTTTCTTTGATCTTGATTTTTTAACGATTTTGAAACTGACAAAAATAGAATAAATGCACTTTTACGTAACAATCTAAGTTCATTGAGGTTTTGACACAAAACTTTACAAAAACTAGTTAACTGTAGACGCAATGCTTGCGTGTGCTTCAGTTGTTTTGATGAAATAGAGCGTTATATTGATTGCAACATCACGGGGCAACACTTAGCATCGGCAGATATTCATTGCAAAATTGTAGGAAAGGAAAAACTACGACGGCAAGTGTTACAATAAGTTGTTGTAATAATAATTATAAAGTGATTGCAAAATGCTACTTTGGTACTCAACAGTTTACCTTAAACTTCTCCTTTGTCACAGCGCGTCATTTTCCAAATGAAGTTACTATGCAAAATGCGCGAATCGCCGCTCATTCACACTCCTTCATCGATTAACTAACTCCCGAGATAGCAATTACAAACTGATTAGAATCCTTGATGCATTTTTACGAAATCATTCTTGGTTTCAGCTAATCGCAAACAGTGGCATGCAATTACAAACCAGTTTTTAACCATTTTTGCAAAAAGCAATAAGCAGCATCGATCGAAACAAATCTTTTTAACAGAAAATATTCAGAGTGTTCACAGAATGTGTATTTCGACTTCTGAGCAGGTCTCGCCATTTCTCATTCAAGCAGTATAAAATAAACTGCCAGCTACAACTACAGACTGTAAGCTTTATGGCTAATTTTCCACTTCTAAAAACACACAATTTCATCACTAGAAATCTGAACTCTACAGCAGCGAGGAAAAACTGTATTTCATTTCTGTGCAGTCCCCTGCGTTCACACAATTTTGTAAGAAGCTTTTCAATTTCATTGCCGCGGATAAACATTATTTTGTTATTTACGATTTTTTATTGTTTTTCTTAGCCTATCATATCAAGCAAAAGTTGCGTTTTCGGTCATTGTCATTCTTCCTGACACGTGATTTCTCGCTCTGGTTTGTGACTTTGGTATTTTCTTATCTCATTGTTGCAGAGAAGTAACTTGCTTCCCAATTCCTGGCGCTGATGCCATGCTACACTTCATCGCTGGTGATAGTTCGGCAATTTGCAGTTTGCAGTGTGCAGTGTGGTCTACGTTTAGAGCACTTTGCGTGATATAACATGTTGACTTGTAACTCTTAAGTTTTTTAGTGACTTACTATTTGAATTCATTGCCTTGCAGATTTAACGTTTTTACCTGTTTTGTGGAATTGACGATGCTCATTTGAGCGAAATAAATTTTCCTGTTTCAATAAAACTGTGGTCAGATTTTTGTGGAAGACTTCTGTGAGCATTCATGTGTAACACTCACTGTATCATATCAGATTGAAAATTTGAAACAGCGAGATTAACACCAGCTCATGCACCATACACAAAACATTCACGCGCTATAATTCCTTCTAAGCAGTACAAAAAAACGTCAGTCAGTGCATATACACACAAGTATTTGCTAGAAAACGTAAAAAGCTGAAACATTGAAAACGCGACAGCAGTTGCAGCCATCTCTCTCATCATTCAGAAGTATCAAAAATGAATAAAATTGAAAACTTGTAAACTTCCTGTGGCGCTTGAAGTGAGCGGATGAAACGATGAATAAACGCACACAAATTTTTGCTGTTTCTTCGTCGTTACTCTGATAAAGGTTTCAAGTGTCTTGAAGCAATGAATAACCTGATGTGAATGAGAACTTCCATTCCTTGTTTGCTACCACCTTACAAATTATGCTGGTGTTACCTTTCTTTCAAAAGAGATGTGAGGGCGATGACTTCAATCAACCTACGTATCCATCATGTAGCCAATACAAATCAACCATTGCTGTTTAAAATTTTCATCTACTGTAGTTTGGCCACACAACTAACAGCATACCTGCAAAGGAAAAGCTCGTTGCNCTCCATCGGAACTGGCATCATCAAGTGAGACATTCAGTCGTGCGATGAGAAACAACGTACTTTGGCAAAAATTACCAGGTATCCGAACGACCAAAGGTAGAGAAAAATCAATGATAGAATCGATTTGCATAGGATGGGATAACTTCGCTTTATCAACGCTTGAGAGTAATATACCTGTGACAAACATTGCATAGTATTTGTAAAATGCATATTTAATAAATACAACGTTTCAACTCCAACGCGCAACGCAGCATACATAAATTGCAGTAACAAGAAACACGCTAACACGATTACTTTGATGAAACACAAGAACAGATACGTGGTACTCGTAAAGTGCACATGCACGTATGGATAGCGACGCCACCACGGTCGCTATGATATTTAGCATCGCTGCATAATCCTGCGATTTGTGGTGAGTTCTACATAGACTGATTCATAAACTTTGAGGAGTGTGAGCTGCGGAGGACATTTGGGCTGCAGACCTTCTGAGGACGAAGTTACTTATAGTGTAAAGCAGTGATGGGCAAATTTTCAGACAAGGGGTCACTAACTAACATTTACCAAACCGACGACTAAATTAATTTTAAATGAAGCTTATGCGAGTTATTACAGAAAGTTGCAGATTTATAGATAACCGCCAACATATTTGTGTTTGAAATGCAATACAGGTGTTAATTTCATGTGTGTATATTCCTTCTCTTCTTATTTGTCGGGTCGGATGAAAGGGCTTGACGGGACAGATTTGACCCGCGGACCATAGTTTGCCCACCTCTGGTGTAAAGGGAACAGTTTGTTAATAAACTGTTCATACTTTTAAGCACATCAAAACAATGCTTTTTCGCAATATGAATTTAATAGTAGGGCTGCTGTGTCCAGTGTTTCAACCATACCCTGGAAATGGAAGCAAAATGTGATACAGGCACGTTCACACCGGCAGAAAAAATTGGTTAAATTTCGCCACATAGAACGTATATAGCTTTTACATATATTGAAAATATTCATGATAACTAAACACGGAAGTGCGTCGCGACACTTACGGACGAGTGTAGCGCTGCAATATGTGTCACAGAATTTAGGCAGACTGAGAACGAGGTGTGTAATCGTACGTTTGGGAAATGCATTTTAAGTCGATGTGATGAATTATGCGTGGGAACGGCAATTCGTTTACTGCTCGGTAGGCACATGATTCACAATGTAACTGGTGACTAAAGGCAACCCACAACTTTATACGTTAGTCTAACGCGACCTTTTTTGGTGAACGCAACAGAAACCAAACTAAGTAAGATATAGCAGCAATACCTCACGAAAATATTTACATAATAATAGCATTTGAATGATCAATGCACTTGGTTAATGCACACCAAGAAAAAAGGAAGAATACCAAAACTTTTTCTAGAACTCCAATAGCACACTTTTACATTAATTTTCAACATTATGTTTATCATGAAAAATAAACAGTTCGAGAAGCTATGTTCTTAAACAAATCTACTTCATGCAATTTTTCTGAGAGCTATAAAATTTCATTTCTTTAATACTAGCCTAAATTGCTTCCATTAGAGTCAAAACATGTCTGTATCCCAGTAATCTCTCCCTCACGCAAAAAGGAGTTGGCTGAGGGTTGGAGTCATTGGATAATTTTATTTGTTTCTTGACTTGGTTTAGATATTTCCATGTGTAAACCACTTAAAAATGACAATGTAAGATGTAACTAAAAAAGATATTGTGACAAACTGGTTGCATCGTATTTGAATTTCAAAAACAATTAGCAGAAGAGCGAAAAAATATAAGTGCACGTAAATGCGAGAAGTTGAAGTTAATTCCACTAACGACAATATTTCAATCTTGACAACCTGAAAATCTGAACAGAAAGTAGCTATTGGCGTACATCCGTAAATACCGACTTTGAATTTTGAAGTTGGGTCAAAACATCTGTTGCCCAAATTTTTGTGATTGGCTTGAACCAATATTAATGAATCAATGACCAACATTATTGAAAGCATTCTTGGCTCCAAAGCGCATTTTAAAATTAAGTTGAGGCGGCTTATGGGAAGGCCTCCATTCATGGGCTAAATTGTATTGTATTCATAAATCAGTGCTGCTCCACAAACCAAGATAAAATGAAAGAAAACCCATGATTAGTCAAGATATGTCTCAACATGGAATCGAAATGCTTTCTGCCTATGCATAACCACAAGCAACACACCCGCAGTGATTTCATGCAAACTGTTCTCATTCAAAACGTGTTATCAGCCTTGCCCATCGAAAATGTGCAAAACCGATTAAAGTCACAGACAACTCATGGAAACACGCGAAGCTGTTGCAAACGCCAAGAGTTACTTCGCGTGGAGCCACTTTCCAGAAGACATAGCTGATCTACTCTAAAACTTAGCGTATATATTTTTTTATTTCGGAGACGGTAGTTGGCGGCAGGCCGAAGCCTGAAATTTGCTTCTGGCCGGGGCGGTTGAGGTGAACACTCTTGACCAGGGAGCGCTACGGCAATTCACTCAGTGGCTGTGGATCGAACACGCGACCTTCCAGTTGAGAGGCGGATATTCTACTGAACAACTGAACTATCGCGCGCCCACGTATATTTCATGACAAAAATTTTTTCGTTTTTACACCACAGCTGCATTTTGGTCTTTTTGAGAGTTTTCTGCATTCCTTGAAAGCAACTGAACCTTTCCAGCAGTTATAATGAAAATCACTTTTACTAATACCTCTCAAAGAAGCGTAAAATCGAACATTGGGCATCTGCACGCGACAACACACCTCCCAAAGCCTTGGCCGTATGTGTATTTTTACTTTACGGTTTCAGATAAGCAGCTGCAACTTGTCGGTAGTCGGCTCGGTGTAGTTTACTTTAAAGCCTAGGACAGTTGAGACAGTTTTAGCAAGTAAATCAAAATGGACACAACACATCTGGGGTTATGCACCGTAAGATGTAACGTTTCTCCAAGTAACTGCAAATTTTGCATTTTTTCCTTTTGTAGCTAAAGCAAACAATACATGCCAACATCAGCTCCCGTGATATATTTTACAAAATAAAGAAACGTAAAGAACCGAAAAATTCACATTTTAACATTAGGTGGGTAAATACAGTACGATCCTGTGTAATTAAATGGGTACTTCGTTAAACTTAAGCAGGTATTGCAAATAACTGCACACCAAACAAGAGCGACTCAATGTTTTCTATGAAGCAAAACNTGACGAATTTGCAGCATTTTTGTAACAGATATACAAAATCACTTGCCACAAGCACATCGTGAAATCGAGAAACATACTTGACTGAACTTTAACATTCTTTCCGCCGTTTTCCAGTTGCTTCCTAGTTGAAATAAAAAACTCCAAAGCAAAATCGATCAAGCCTGTGCTTTTGCTGGGATTAATGACATGACCAGCAATGTTTTTCAAACTCAAATGAACCTGTTGAGAAAACATTAGTACATCAGAAACTCGTAATGCCTGAATGCCAGCAAAGCATTGAACTTCAAAATTTTACACAAACTGTACCTCGTTTGCAAACGCGTGTTTTGGTATATTGCTGTTTTTCTGACTAATTTCTTTTCTATTTGTTTGCATTATTCAAAAGCGAAACATCGGAATCTGACCTAAATAGATGAAATTCTACTTTGCGCAAATAATTAGTGTTGGATAGTGTTTAAAATCCGATTTCGGTGAAGCATTTTCTCTTATATTTTCTTTCAGTCGGTAGCAATAGGACTTCGGAGTCGGAAATTCCTGATCCGACTCCGACTCTGGAGTCGAACTTCAAAAATTTTTGAATCTGACTCCTAGAGGCGACGGTGCAGCGGCAAAACGCAATGCTTACCATCGTCGGTAAGAGCAATATGTCGAAAAACCGTGAATTTCTGTCGTTTACACATTCTTGCAAGAAATGAAAGCGCAGTTTGAAGCATGATTTTGTCTTTGACTCTCTTTGAAAGAAAACCCTTGAAACACACTTGTTTCTGGCAGCACTGCCACGACGGATAAAACACCTTTATGAGCGCAGTTTCACAACGACGGCTTGTACACAATCAACATATGCATACGTAAAGAATAAAGAAAAGAATGACACAGCAAGCCATGCAATGAATATACATCAGCGTGGAAACATGTGGTACACAAGAGAAAATCTAGGCCTGTCTGGAACATTCAGAGGTCTGATTCATGTTCGTAATGATGACCAACAATAGTGAGTTTTGATGAGGCAAAAGTACCATATCACGAACTGTGCAAAAGTGAAGCATCACAGCTTAGTGACGACATAAGTAAACTTCGCTAGATGGTAATTTTGACTGCTTGAACTGCACCGCCGAAATCGGTGCATTTTTTAAAAACTCCGACACCAGGAATAAAATATCCAGACTCCGAATCCCTGTTAGCAATACAGACATACAGCAGAGCATACCTGAACCTGAAAATCAACCTGTGAAAAGATTCTGTTGCTTGGAACGGCGACAAACAGTTTGTTCAAGGCCAACTTCACTCCGGGACAAACAACAAGCACTGGGGTGCATCTGGGAATAAGAGCGCGAAAAGATGTAAAATGTCTTACCAACCTGTAGAAATTCGTTAAGTTCATTGATTACAGAGTCAAAGTACTTATCTTTGCTGCGCACCTATCTCTCACACTGTGGCGCGATTGCATTTGTTTGTTACGAAGGCTAGCGCAGACTGTGCACATTGTACTTTGTTACTAATATGATTCATCTTAAAGGAGATTTTGAGCATTACACGCATTTTGCATTGTTCACTTCAGCAATTCACATTGACGAAAACCTTCAATTGAAACTGCTGCCGCAAACTAACGGCTGTTGCCTGTTTTCTTGAATTTTTTGTACTGCAAGACGAAAAGCATTGCCAAGACTACGTTTGTCTTGCAGCGATTGTTTCATAATGACAGGTTTCTTTGAAACTGAAGTCTTCTTCCATTTACAGGGAGTGCACTTTTCCTACAGACACTTTTTACCCTCCTATTTTTCAGAGAGAGGCAACGAAGGATAATGATTCGAATTCAGCTGCAACTTTTGATTGCCTGTTTGAAAGAAACACCGTTTCCTTACGCTGCTTGCGTGCTTGCTTTAATGTGAAAAGTCACGTTTTTATAACATTTTGGTCATGATTATCTACTCAGAAAAGTTCAGAAAGCTGATTGCCATCTCGAAACTTGTTTACCTGATCGGACCGTCGTCTGCCAGGGCAGCAACTTCATGGCTCTTCGAACCTACTTGAACGCACAACTCTGTCTCTGCACCGCATCTTCTCAGGGAGGAGTTTGCGTCCAACGTCAGACCTTCTACGTCATGAATCCTGACACTCCATGAATAAGCATTTGTTTGTGACGTTTGCGTTTCGCTGCGTGTGTCCATGTTACTCGGCACTGCGTAGGGCACTCTTGTGACAGATCTGGAAACGCAAAAACTTTGGCGGCGAGTCGAAAAAACGACCATGGAAGGGTAAAAAAAGACAATTTGCTTCATCAGACATTTTCCGTCCGAGAAATGACACGAAAGTCAAGCTTCAGTTTCAAGAAACACAAAGATTCATCCAATAATTATTTTTTTGTGATTGCAAACAGATACCAACCAACTTTGCACACTTTTGCATCTAATACAAATGATCCTTATTGTGTGATCACAATATTATTGTGCAATCACAAATGAGTTTTTTGCGAATAAATAGAAAAAAGATGAAGTATTTAAATTTAATGAGAAAAACACAAAATAATTAAAGAAAATCATTTGGCAATCATATGTATACATATCTTTCAAATGGCGTCAATTGAAAAGAGCCCTTATTCGACAGAATTAATTATGTGTATTTTGGTAGAAAATACGAAAATACAATATACATCGCCGAGTGCATTCAGCTTATTCAAATAATCAGGTATACTCAGCTCTTATTCAAATTAATTCGTATATTTTATATAGGCTCATGTTGGTACTGCATTAACAAATCAACACGTGATACTCGGTGGGATGTATAAACAAACATAAAACAGACTTTTTCCACAAATTTCAGTTACAAGCAGAATAGATTACATTGCTTTTACCCATTTAATGCAAGCGAATTTATTCGTTTTGTCAGAAAAAAAGTTGGATTGATCCACTTTAAAGGGTGTTGCTGCAACAAAGCAATATCTTCCGTAGTTTTTTTAACAATTGCTGTTAAGTTGAACGGACATGATTTGAAAACATGTAATTCCGTGCAAGCAACCGAGAATTGACTGATTTCCACCTTGAATTCATCTGCAAATGCATACAATTTTTTTGGTTCGTCTTTGTTCAACAATCGTTTTTCAAAAGTGGTAGGTTTGTCGATTCCACCGTAAACATTTGCTTTTTTGACAATGAGCCAAATTTGCCACAAACGTAGGTGAGATCGCTTATGACCTAGATATATTTCTCGCCTAACGTTTACATGCGACAGTTTGCTCAAAATGCAGACAATGTTATATGCGATCTAATATCACGAATATTTCAGTCTTATACTTTCTTTGAGATTTTTTTGAAAACAAATTTGTGGTCTCATAACGAAAAGGTATAAACAGAAATCAAGGCGAGCTAAATGTGAGCAAACATCAATACGTTCTTGTTGACACAAAACGTTGAGCCTTTTTATTAGTCTCGCCAAAACGAATCAAGCGATGAGCCATAGCTTACCGGGAGTGGATATCTGTTTGGTTACTGGCCACGAGAGGTTTTTACACTTCCGTTGTACTTCTAAACATGCGTCGCTCAAGGAACACTCTAGTTTCATCTTAATGTTTAAAAAATTCAAAGTATATCGTTTGGGAAATTCGTGTAAATAAAATTCTTATTTTTTAAGCTTTGCACTAAATTCATAAGGGCTCTTGTAACTTCAGCAACGCCGAATTGATCAAACTTCACATCTTGGCGATTACCTTAATTTTATCAGCGGAATACTAAAATATCTTAAACGTAAACGCCCCGCACTTTCTGTTGAAGGATTCTAGTAACAATAGCTTTTGTCTCTGCTCCGAATCGTACATCAGTTTGGCGGTTCTAAAAACAGCATTTCTGTCTCATTTCGGTTTTGTAATTGAGCCAAATTTAACAAAAAAGGAATAGCTAAGTAAATTTGAACTACCTTGGATACAAGCATAAGGAATGCTAGTATTGTTCAAACTTATTGTAGCAAGGTTGTTGCTGGTGATATCTTCTCCTGGGATTGAAACAACTTCAACCTGCAGCAGAAACAAACATGTTCGAAGTTATTCGCTGTAAACAAGATTGTATTCGCTGAAATCCAGTAAAACCAGGGACGCCGGAGAAGCGACAGAGCTGGCGGGCAGTAAAAGAATTGAGGACAATGGAAACATATAAAAAAGGCGTTACCAGTATGCTTGTTTCTTTTAAAAATATTTTTCCTTTGGCAAACCGGAAATGTTTACAGGAGAAGATTTTTGTGAGAACTCCACGAAACCAGCAAATGAAACGAACTTGTTTGTTGTTCAAAGAACAATCAAAACAAATTGATAAAGCTAAACATGACATGTAGTGTTACTGTAGTAATAATTAGTCGCTGAAGTTAAGCGATACAAAACTCTCTGCAGTAATAATTAGTCGCTAAAATGAAGCGATACAAAATTTTCCACACATTGATGAACCATTGTTTTACCGCAGAATGCGTGATGCAGTGTTTCACTGAGTATCCGACCAGAAGTTTTTTGTACGACAGCAACCAGCCACTGGACGCAAAACACAAGAACGATAGAAGTTCAGCAGTAGATTTTTAACAAACAAGAATAGGTTTGATAGTTCAAAGTCAATATCAGTAGGAATATTCGACACAACTTGTCCGTGCATGCGGCTAGTAAAGTAAGTCAATGAAAACGTTACCGGAATTCCTGCACGTATTTTTCGAGGTAAGCTGTTCTGCTGGTATTCCGCTCAGATAATTCCTTAGCAACGGCTTTGATGCCATTGCTATCCATATAACTTTTTTGAACATTTGCAAAGATTATGTCATTTAAGTGATTTCCCCCAGTGCTTGTGAGCAGCCATTTAATCGGCGCATTGCGTGAACAAACGCTGGGATGATATTGATGTTAGAGGTGTAGTGTAGTACAATTTAAACATCTCATGCACCTTGCAGCAGTGCCTTTTTTGCAGAGGGCGTCGAATTTGAAAACTTCCGAGAAGATTGAAAAACAGAACAGTGACGTTATTTTTTCTTAGTCCCTGGGTTGTACAAACTATGGATTGTAGCCAATTCGTCAAGTTGCAGCATCAGTTTCAACATGCGTCTTTCTCGATCAAAGCGTTCGTTATTGTTAAGTTGTTTGCTGACATACCTCTTTGAAGCATTTATTTTAGCAGAGCTTCTTCTACACAGCTTATCAAAGAAATAGGCTCCCGTTCAAAGCGTATGTTTAATCTTTCAGTGATCACATCGATGACCCCATGGACTGTGGCATACTGATATACTTTCATCACTGGCTGCCTAAAATACAGGGAATGTCTCAGTAGAAATGTTTGTCTCCATCTTCCATGTATCTTGAGACTTTCCTTGGCCGTCCTGTCTCAGTGTTTAGCGTAGCATTAAAAACAGTTTTGGTGTTTTGGAAGACGAAATTCTACATATTTTCTTATTTCTTGAAGACTTTGAATAATTCGCTACAAGGAATACAACTAATCCTCAGCGGAGATGTTAGCTAGTCTGCCAGCTCATTTGAGAACTTTTCCAATAAAACAAGAATTTTTTGCGTCATATTCAAATTGAAAAGTAGTCTTAGTGACGACAAACTGGCGACTGCGAAATTCCACGGATCCTTGCTTTAGTGCCAGAAGGAACGCATGGATCGTCTCTTAACATTGCGAGTGTGTTACGCAGCTCGCTGGCTTTCTCAAAAACGAAATTAACTGCTTTCACTCTTGCCATCCATCTTGTTGCGGGCAGGTTTTAGTGCTGAAATATTTTACATCCACATGCATCTTTCTCAGTCTCGTCCTGAACGCCTTCAAATATGCGAATACGTTTTGGGTAAGCACCCACGATTGCACATAAAGCTTGGCAAACGCCCAGTGATGCTGACAACGAAGGGCACAGCCTGGTTGCATCCTTAACAACTAGCTCGTTGCATGTGTCGAAACAATGTACATATATACTGTAGCTTTTGGAGCAACATCGGCACCAAGTTTTCTTCCTAGCGATGTTATCGCTGCGGGCCAATCAAACCCCACTGCAGCAATTTTCTGACCATTTAAACAGCATCTGAGAATAACTTAAGCGAATCAGGTGATAGATTTTACAAAAACTCATAAACCCTAATGAAGTCTTCAGAAGGAATTGCTAGCAGTCGCCGCACGTTGTGCCTGAGCACGTCAGTTGGTCATTTGCGAATGCGTCTGACGATTCGTCGGCAGCAATTACGTAGAAGTCTTCTTGTATAACACGACTAAGTAAATCCTTTTGAGCTGTTAAAACACGCATCTTTATTTGTTCTTCCAAAATGTCGTGTGCAGTCACGAATCGTTTCTATCGACACAGTAGCTTCAGACCTTCGTAACCGATTGCTTTGTCTATGTCAAATTGATGTATCTTCGATTTCAAATCGGTCACCCTACTGACAGAAATACCTTCTCGCTGCAATGTCTTCAGCGTTTGAAGATGAAAAATTAGCCCTTGTCTTCGTAGTTGTTGCTCTTCATGTTCGAGTGAACTGATGGAAGCTGTGATAGAGATTTCCTCCTCGCTATTGCTTTTCTTTTACAGAGCTAGTTTTTTTTCAATTTTGCTGGCTGACACTTGATTATTAATAGTTGAAAATAGTGATGTTATTCGTGACTGACTGGATTGGGCTGCTGCCTAAAATCAGTTGTAATGAACAAGATACCTACGGTGTGTGAGTCATTTGCTGTAGTCACAAAGCGCTTTGCTACATGTAACCTGAGGCAAATCAGACTGTGTAAAGTTTCAATTAAGTTTTTAAATGACTTAAAAAGCTTTTATTAAACCCATTTCCTTAGTAGTTGATCTTTTGAAGAGTTCTTTCAGGTAGTGCTTACCAAATCGAGATAGGTTTTGCGGTTTTTGAGTAAGGGGGGGGGGGGGGTTTGG
>JGI24158J21664_10004371_pt1 | contig 18183 bp, 17 predicted proteins | sample Ectturendosymbi3_FD_21664 | JGI IMG/M metagenome (IMG submission 21664)
GAGTGTAATGCCCTCCAGACATCTTACCGAGTACAATACACTCAGGGATAATGTTATACACAAGCACACTCAACAGTCAACACTTATCAATAGACTTAAACCGTGGTGCGGCGGCGTGCATTGAGCGTTATGTTCAACATACTGTAAGCCTTGCTCGTGAGTGACGCAATAATCGTCTCTACGATTAGTCGAATGATGCACGCAGTTGTGGCCGTTGTTACCATAATTCTATGCTCTCGTTGGTGATTTTGAGCATGCTTGTGTTGCGCCTGAAAGCTGCCAAATCTTTCCTAGAGACAAAAATCTGGATTACGAGATGTGAAAAGAGCAGATTTTATCCGGTATTGGCGAAGATCCGGATTAAAAAATCCGGATAAACCGAAGGTTTTTATAAAGATAAACGTTAGAAATGATTCGTATCAGCAGTTTTATTCGGTATTGGCGAAGATCCGGATTGACCGAGGTTTACTGTACGAGATTCCACGAAGTCGATGGCTAGACGCCCATCAGATATACCCAGATCTGTCATGGTGCCGCAGGGTTACAAATTAAAAGGAGACTTGCAGACTTCCATCCAAAACAATTTTTTTTGCAAATCACACTTGATATAATATTTTTGCTTCTAACAATGAACAACATCAAACTGAAAGGTTTCATTCACAACAACAAATCAGTTGCGAATGAACTGAGAGCATATATTTTTGCCTGCTGAATGATCGGCCTCGACAGTAAAATAGATTAAATGCAAAAACAAACAAATATTCAAATAACGACTGAAATGCAATATTTACAAATGAAACAGACCAAACATCAACTGCCCACTGAAGTAGGGACTGTGGGCTAACACAATTGACAGAAACAATCCAGGATCAGGTTGGACCGGGACTAAACGTACTTTTTGCCAGTTTAGACTGAATTCGACTTCAAGCTTTAGAAAGTGTTTTCGCCAACGTCGTACTGAACAAAAAGTTCTACAGAGAACCGCATTAATATTTTACGGTGGAAAGGTTTCTTAAACGTATTGATCGAGTGTTATGAGTTGTTTCTAAGCTTCATGTCGAAACTTTAAACTGCTTGTCTTACATTTTACTTGTCCCAATTACGTTGCACTTTTAATAGCCCAGTGAACACACACTAAACACATAAACTTCACACGAATCTAAGTCAAACAAAAGACTAACACAGTGGTTCTTAACCTGGGGTAAATTTATCCCTGGGGGTAAATTTTATCTTCCAAGGGGGTAAATTTACTGAACCATAAATTGCAGCCAAAGTAAATTTTTATAAATCATTCTCAACTATAACAGTTTGTTAATTTCGAAATTTCAATAAATGAACACCACTGAGTGTATTGGGGGTAAATCTGATAATCTTGTTCGACAATGGGGTAAGATATGTGGAAAAGGTTAAGAACCACTGGACTAACACAATGCAATTTTATCAAAGGCAATATACGCACTGTTTGGCAGTTACAGAAATAAGCGTTGCTCGTCGGTAACGGTACTGATTCCGAAATTCAGTAATAATTGCAAAAGAACGTTAGCGTTGTCCACTGCACTCGAATGTTACAAAGTTTTATCGTATATTCTGCAATGACATCATCATTCTTATCATTTTGAAAGTATTTCCCTTTAATGTTGGAGATTCGATCTACTCATTAATTGATACACACTGCTGTTAAATTTCAAGTAAGTGTAAACTGCAGGCAACAAGTTACAAATGAAGGTGACAGAGCAGTACAGGATTGGACATAAGTTTATGCGGGCAAAGACTGGGAATGGACTTAATGTTGCAGTGCCCTCATTTTCGAATCTTATCTCGACCTTAACACTTTGAATAAATTTTTACGCTGATCAAAGGGCTTTACAAAGAAAAAATTTGGTAGACATAACTTTCTTGTAACCATATGTGCTTTCGAAACAACTGAGACGTTTAAAATATTGAATAGTCACTGAGGGTTTTTGCCATCCATCAGCAAGTTTTTTAAGGTCGATGTTGATCAGTAGCTATATCATGCGATGATGCTTCGATTGATGCTCTGAAGTGGCACAGAATAAATGTCAAAACTTTAAAGGCGTGTCAAGGGAATGTAGTTGAGAAGAACAATTTTCTGTCATGTTGGTCAGGCCTCGTTTTTTTTCGAAGACTCAACCAGCAAAGTTGTTGCCATAATTTTAGACTTGTTTTGGTTTTTTCGTTAACAGCTTGCCGAACGTACAATGGTTAGCAGAGGGCATTTTCAAACAAACTCACTGAACGACCTTGAGGTAAGGCTCCGGATAAAAAGCGAGGTCTTGACATAGATCACTTTCTCGAATACATACACATCAACCACAATGCGGGTCATGAACTCTGCCCACAGGTCGGGTTTCAGGTTACTTCCGTGCAGTATTACACTTAGGCCGGCCACATTATCGCGGCATGAGTACACCGTGTTCCGTTACCCGATCTTTATGTGCAACTCATCGATTAACAGTCACCGCGAAACGTTTTCTAAGTAGGTGATTGCTTACATTTTGCTTTCGTGTAATAAACAAACACTTGTTGAGGCAACTAAACTACGACTAAATGCCTGTGTGCTTGATTTAAACGTTGTCAAGCACTTCACCTACTTTCAAAGATTAATGAACAAAAAACACCTTACGCGTGCAGACTTCGTGTCGGTGTATTTCCTGTTCCACCAGTGCATTTCAGCAACAAACAAAACTAAACACTAATTTGGGATGTGGACGTGAGACCTCCACTTGACCGTGTTGGTGGGAGGAATCCCGGTAAGTCTCTTCTTGTGATCAGTGCTTCGTGAGAAGAAATAACCACACGTTGGCTTCGCAAGCGTTGCAAACGGGGCGAGCGAGTTTGAATTCGTCATCCACATTGCAGGTTTTGCATAGTCGGGAGGGCTTGTTGGTATTGTTGGGGGCATCTCTACTGATTCCGAATTAGCACGTTCATTGAAAGGAATTCTTATATTAGCTCCCAACTTAAGCGATGCATCTGAAGTTCCAGCTGCTGCACCTGCCGCTCTGTCCAAATGACCAGAATAGTACAAATGCATAATGTCTTGCTGGGGATCGTTCATCACGCGATTACTAGCATTTACTGGTAACCAAACTGTCGCAAATGGATCAGGATGGGGCGCTCTTGCATGGTAGTTAAACTTCACATGCGGCAAAGTCCGTAGCCCTACCACTCCCACTTGTCCAGTTGGTTCCTTTTTCGTATCTTCTAGCAATGGAGCCATTTTTGACAGAATTTTTTCTCAACGAAGTTGTCTTCGCTGGGCTATCTACTTGATACTAGAACTTTGATCTGCTAAACAACACAAGACATTGGCAGTTTACCAGTTTTACATGCAACTGTCACAGTAGACCAGTTTGACATGTAGGTAGCTATGCGCGCAGCTGCTATGCTCTTACTCTTTCATACACCCAACGTGCCAGGCATGTCACAACTGATTTGCTTTTTTCCTCCGTGCCTGTGGCGTCACAAGACAGTTAATAATGGTGTGGTTGGTGCGTGTCGGGAAAGATGAGGGAAGTTTTTAGATTTGTACAAATCTATTTGCAATATCGCCATCAACACTCAGCAAAACAAATTTTACAAGCCTGTGTCCACTTATAGAGTGCTAACTAAATACACGTAAATGGCGTTGAAGCTGTAGGTTTTCCGTTTTCCATTAAAGCCTGGTGATGGGCTTATGTGACTTGGCTGCCAACTAATCTAGGCTCACTGACGGTTTTATGAAATATCAAAATTTAGGCAGCAGTTTGCCGGACAACATGGACTGCAGCCTCAAACGCTAAGAAAGTACAGACGCTGTCGGTGGCAAACAGTACATTTTAGGAGATTCTGGCCTAGTCTGTTACACAGCAGTTTTTGCAACGCAGTGTAGATGTGAATTGGCTTACATTATTCTGTTGGAGTTAGTGAATAGCCAAGAACAGCGCACAACTGCTAAACTAGTTCACGTTTATTACGTGCATTGTTACGTAAAATTGCCAAATAGTCTGCGGTTATTGCTATGTTAGGGAGACCATCCGATTGCAGGAACCATGTTAACTCAACAGTAGCCATGTGACTGCGACGACTGCTGCACTTGACTGAAAGTATAGCCGATCACTACAGATCTGTACGGAAATAAAGCATGTCTTCAATCCTCACCGATGAAGCTGTGCCTATTACCTCTTGGAACCACAATAGAATTTCTCCTACATTTCTGAGCAGAAATTTGGTGGGAACTTGGGCACTTACACTTAAAGAACCTGCACCACCCAAACAGTAAGTACCTTAGCCTACGGGTCTGATTTAGAAGTATTGTGTGTTGTGGTGCCAATGAAAGAATCCCCATCTCTCGAAATGCTTAAAAATAACGATACACAACCATCGTTCAGTGAGGTCTGGCAGTTCGGAGAGAGTTGTTGAAAACAACAGTTTTAGAACCTAAACGATTTTTGTTGGATGTCGGAGTCCTTTTTAAAATTAAAAAAAGAAGTTTAAAGTATAAAATCGCTCCAACTGTTCTGGTATTTATATCAATTTCATATTATGGCTGTGCAAAACCAGCCACACCACAAAGAAAGGCTTCCAAAACGCAGTGTCAGCGGAAAATTCAGTTGTCACCGCATATCAAGCAGATTTTCACACATTTTCTGGGGCTGATAACTCAACGCTTTTGCTTGCAGTCTTGCACACCAGTCAATTGCAGGCTATTTCGTGGCTCCACTTAAGGTTTTCAAACTTATTTTCTATACAGTTTAAAACTGGTGTTCATTTGTTGAGGTTGCCTACTGTAAAAATATATAATCCAAGGAATTAGTTGCACTCGAAGAATATCGTCGGTACTGGTAAACCACAATTAAAGACCGTGCAAAAATGAAAATAAACGGTGTTTAACCTGCAACACAAACATTAGAAATTGGAGGTAACAGCTACTGATCAGCGTGGTCCCGATGAACAAATGCCTCACTGCTAGGAACAGGATATTGTTGTGAAAAGCAAGCGAATGGAAACATGCGAGTAACAGTTTGATTATATCAGCGTTATTTTTGTTCGGCCACCGCTGGTGTTAGAAAATTTTTCTCGCAATTTGGTAGCTTTTTTGTTAACAATGCTGTTTCAGACTAACATAGATATCTCAAACATTTTGAAACCAATGGTTGCTTATATCCTGGACACCAGCACAGAATGATTTTGTTGACATTAGGTAGATTTATAATTTCATTTTTAGTTGGTGTTGTTATTCTGTTACCCACCATGCCACTAAAGCCATCAAAAACAGACTTTCTTAGAAAAAAACCATCACCTATTTTAGCCTTCACGTCTACGGGTTTTCATAACACTGTGCTCAAATCTAAAAGTCAGATTTATTAAAAGGATGACGGTCGTAAAAGTGCAACAGTAAAATGTTATATGAAGCAATATTCGGAAATAAGTGCTTGATCTCAAATTTCCAGATGCGTTTCTACCTTTCTTCACAGATGTAGGAGCAAGCAAATTTTTGGGGGTGCAAAGGATTTTTGCCCAAACTTGCCCAAAACGTTGTCATGCAAATTTTGCCGACTGTTTTTTGGTGTGACCCAGGCCCGTAACCAGGGGGCCGAAGCCCCCCTAGAAAATTTGTCGCCCCCCATGGATAGAATGTGTTCGACATAGTCTAAAACTACTGGACACAGTTCAAAATTTTTGGGCCCCTCTCAGAAAACTCTCCGCCCCTCCTGGTGCTCCAAGCTGGTTACGGGCCTGGTGTGACCTCCAAAAAAATGGTCTTTACTTGTTTTTCTGCAAGCGTTGGGCGCCATATTTGAAGTCAAACAACGTTGGGCGCCATTTTTGCTCAGATTTTCAAGGATTTTGCCTAGATAATAGGGGATTTTGTCCGGATTTTCAGGGATTTTGCCCAGATTTTCAATAAATCAAAACTTTTGGGGGTGCACTTGCACCCCCTGCACCCCGGTCTCCCATACCAGTGCCTTTCTTGCACAAAGCATCAGAATGTTTTTTCCCATGTGGCTCTGACGACAATTTTAAAAGCTCTAGGTTTGCTGCGAGGAATCAGCCGGCTGCATGGGATCTGTTTTTTTCTCTTTGCGATGATTCAAACTTGCACATATCTGTATTCAAACCGGTCGCCTTTGTGGAGACCAGTTAATTGAATACTACCTGGCTCTGATGAGTTGTGTTGTTTAGTTACGGAGCTGTGCAAGGAAACAATACCACAAACTCACTTCTCAAAAGCAACCTTCGAAAAAATGATGAATTCATCTTACCTCCGCCACGATGCAGCGAAATGCAGTAAGTATGCTGCTAAAAGAAGTTTACTTTTTGTGTATTCAGAACACAACTGTCTGACCATTACCTGCGTATTGGATTCATTAAGTGAAGGTATGGTCTACAAACCTTTTCTTTTTGAGGGTTGTTTATTTTCGGTATGGGATTACTCCATACGTGACCTCATTACGCCTGAAGCTGTCCCAACCATTAGACAAGTTTGGCAATTGTTCAATTGCGGCAGTTCGGTCAGGGTCTTCTCGCAGCTTCCAAACAACTAGCGTGTTTTTCGCTATGACTTCCAGTCGTAACTATCAAACGTTGTTCACTGGTTTTGGTTTTATAAACTGCAAAACCATCTGATTCAATAACGAGCTGTTAAAAACCGTCCTCTGGTACAGAAACTTTGACTGTCACCGCTGCATTTAAATCGCGCAAACAGAGCTGCTGGATGGGCCTAATGTCCGGAAAACTTTTGATTGCAGATTAGGCTTACGGATACAAAGAGCTTTCTAAGATTGCATGGTAGACTGTGTTGGGCAAGTTTTCGGCTAGGATTGTTACACTGCCATGCAAACAGCCATGGAAAAGTATTAGGAAAAACAACGTGCCGCGCTAACCTTGCAGGAGAATGTCATCATTTGCCATAAAAAAACTTAATTTGTAACTACGCGCTTTTTTGCGGCGTGCGAATGTTTGAGAGGTTCGATAGTTTTCGTCTATTTCTTGCACGTAAAATAGTTGAAGTGCCAGGTCTCTACAAAATTACCGCCACCATTCAACCGGAAAATTCATCTAAGAGATCTTGGCTGGATAAGCTTTGCCTCGAGTTGCCAGATCGCTTCAAATTTTTACAAGGACATTTAGTCGTTTTGCGCATTTGAAATTTTACTTTATGCCTACTTGGAATACTTTTTAGTTATAGTGGTGTAGCACAAAACATTGTTGAATAACAACAGGCACTTTTTACTACGCAACTGTTTAAGATGGAACACATCTACATGTTATTCTGTTCAATTACTGTACATTGTTTAATCTTGATTCTTGAATGTTCAATGTGATCAATAGTTCAATAATAAAAAATTTCACAACTGTTCAAGAACTTTCAAGGACGCCTGAAAATACTCAAGGACAACAAAATCTTTTTCAAGGATCAAGGACATAGCCAGTTTTGATAGCAAATTCAAGGAAAGTCCTTGGCGCTCAAGGACTTCTGGTAACTATAGTTTTGCCTGAAGAAATGTGAACAGTTTATACCAATGGTTCTCAAATTTTTGTCATGGCGAGCGCCTTTCACTGCCCCCAAAGCAATTTCCCCACCCACTGATTTGTCAGTATTTTTTAGTTTATTCGGAAATATGTATAGTTTTGTCACCGCTTTGTCAGAAATGCAGCAATGTGCATTGTATCAGATGGTCATAGAGTACAACAAGTCAACACCTGAGTTTAAAACGCAAACATTTATCTTTGCTGTGCACAAAAAACTTCACATAAATATTTTACAAACGGAAGTTTATTTATTTTAAAGCGATATCACTCACTGCTAATAAACATCAGCTTTCAGATTTGTGTGAATGCCACAATGTGCAGGCTGCATACCACATTTTGCATGACTGCCCAAAGCTTAAATCTTCGTGTCGCATTCATGAAGTGGACAAGTCTGCTTTGTTTGAGCATCTTCATCAAGCAAAGTTTGACCTACCTGTGGATTCAATGCTGCGTATACGAAAGAACTATCCACTGATGCAGTTCAGATGCAAGTCTGGATTTCCGCGGTCATAGTTTGGAAAATACTAGCAGCATGTCGTCTTCGACGTCCCCTTATTTCAAAACTTTGATTTGATGTTCACTTAAGAAGAAAATCCAACTTCACGAAGCTTTGTGAAAGTAAACGTGATTACTACTCGTAAATGCTGACGTGGATAGCTTTGGGTTAGAACCGTTAGACTGCAGCATGGCACAAGAATATTGAGGAAGTGATTTTCCATGAATAGATCACGAACAGCTGAGTCATTCTTCAAATCATGCAGCTCAATTTGAATTTGATCTGGAACGGTAGATACTAGCTGTGTCTATCAGAGTTGAAAATCGATTTCGTAAAAAGGCTTTATCCTCTTCTACTAGATCTGGAAAATACTTTTGGAGCTCCCTTTCAAGAGATTGTAGTTGGCAAGAAAAGCCCACTTTTAGTTGTGTACTGGACACATTTTAGAAACGTGAAAGATTTTCAAACATTGCAAAGTTGCCCTGATTAATTTTTCGGTTCCAGTTTTGTATTTTGTTTGAAAGTGCACATAAAACTTCTTTGAATTGCAAAATATTCGTTTCAGATCTTTGGAATCTCAGATTAAACTTATTCAATTATTCGAGTGTTTGAATATCAGCCAAACGATTCAGGCGCTTTAACCAAGTTGCGTCATTGAAAAATCTAATGAAAAAATTTTTCTTTTGCAGCTCTACAAAAATTGACTGATTTCGTCTCTTAGCTCAGACAAACGGATAGCAACAGTTCCTTTCGATAGTCATCGCCTGCAATATAAATACAAGGAAGTCTCGTGATCAGAGTTCATATTTTTACAAATAGCGCTTTGAATAAACGTAAAGTGACGAGGCTCTCCATCATAAAATTAGCTACTCTTTGCCACAGTTCAAGCACATCTTGAAAAGACGTTGGAAGAGAGCTGCAAGCAAGAAAGTATCTACGTATTATGCAACGTACTTTTATTTGATTTTTGCTTGAAATCCAGAAATCAGATTTCGATCCAAGCATCGTCAGTGCTGCATCCGTACCAGAGGTAGGACCGGATCCAGAGTGGCGAAGTCGACTCCGGCAGGATTCTGCGTTTTTCTTTTGGACCCGGATCCGGACCCGGACTCAAAAATTTGGGAAAAACCGGATCCGGAGTCACTTTTCAATTTCGGCAGCAGCAGGAGTCTATGTGGTCATTTCTCAAGTAAAAAACGGGTAAATTTCGGTTTGATCGATGATTGTAGCCGGACCTTGAACAGGAGTCGGATTCTCAATTTTGAAAAATTGGCGGGCCCGGATTCAAAAATTTTGGAACAGGAGCGGAGTCGGAGTCTGAAAAAGTGACTCCGGCCACCTCTAATTCGTACATAGGCCTACGCCACACAGTTTTGTCCACTCCTAGCCTTCCATTTCATAAAACGCTGAGTCCATCACATTGTGAGTCTTGGTTGCAGTTTCCAAAGCTGTACAAGTTAAAAATTCCACTTTGTAATCTTCAGCACATACGCATGAAACAAAAACCATAAGATGTGATCGCAACAACAACTGTTATCTTGTCGAGTTGAAGAACGAACGAGGATGAGACTTCAGTTTCATCCCTAACCTGTTGCTAGACGTTTGCTGATGTACTTGAAATCCATCTTTTCATTGTGTCATCAGACAAAGACACTTGGCGAATTTTCTTTTTGCGTGTTTCGCCCAAAATCATCTTTACCATCTTTTATTGAACGACTTCACAAGCGTTTCTCCGATGACACGAAGCTGTTCTGCTTATCAATGTAACGCCTCCTCGAAAAAAGCCACGCCAGCATTGTAGCACCAGGGAAAATATCCATCAGCATCAACTTTCTGCAGTTTTGAATAGAGTTCTTGTCTGGAAGAAAGACCCTTTTTCTTATGCTCTGGGAGTTTCTGCTCTGGGTGGCATTAGAGCTTTGATGGTTTCATTGCTGAAAAGAGTGTAGCGTAAGTCACACTGTGGTTTTGTGATGTTTTTTACGGTTGTCTGACACTGGGGTAAAATCCACATGAGACAGCTTTCTGAATACTATCTAGTTTTAGTCACATTGGAAAAAAGCAAAAGCTGGGCTATACAGCAAGAAAAAACTTATTAACGCGAAAGCATTACATGCCGCTTATAGTTTGACTGACAAACTGAAAGTTTGTGTGAACTATAGACTGGCACTAAGACTGAACAAAATGTTTAATTAGGAAAAAATAGCTTGTACTGCTAGAGTGGATCAATCAACAGCTTGGCACTGTAGTTTTGCAGCCTACAAAATTTGTGACTTTTTCACAAATTTTGGAATCAACCAAAAATCTGACATAGCGTATTTAGAATTTCGCCTCTTGCAAAAATATCAAAGTATGGGTTGTCCTTCTTTGATTTGTCTTTTCTGTTTTACTTGTAGAGTGCAGACTTTTTCAATCGATACCAGTTTCACATAAGGAGGAATATCTGTCAATTCTTGCACAGAAGGCAATGTCTCCACTGCATGAGTGTATATTAACACACAGCACCTCCATGTATTATCACACAGGGTCCTCAACCTTAAGTAAACCCGCGTATCTGTCAAACATTTCGGTAGAAGACCTTTGTGAAATTCGCATACTTTTGAAAATAGAAAGAATGAGAATTCTGACATTTCATCATTATATTTTTTAGTGGTTGGCTGGAAAAAGAACTTAGGAAGCTATACTGAGACCACATACAGCTTTCTAAACTGTCGTTACTTTTTCGATGGTTCATGGATATCGTTATAGTGGATGCGTTGGTGCTTGTCTCGGTTACGCGACATATTTTTCTTGTTTTGTTTTTCGCACAGATTGTTTTTCACACGAGTAAGAATAAAACTATTATACTGATTTGCCATGGACACAGGGTTAGCTTTGTAATGTAAGTATTTCCTATATAAATAAAAGCCCTTATAAGTGGCGATGAAATGATGTAGCGTGGTTGTTCATCAAATGAGCAAACATTAGCAAATGTGATGCTATGGTCTCTTTGAAAATCATCTACTTCTTCACATGAAGTAACTGAGTAGCTTCTACCGCCTCAGAATGCAAAAATTACTGTATATTTTTTAGAATTCTGCAATTAAAAAAAATGACTTATCAGTGTTGCAGCCGTTGTGATGAAATTGAAGCAGTTTTCAAATTAACCCCAATGTGATGAAGCTTGAGTTCTCACTCATGCATGATTTCATCTTTGTACAAATTGCCAAAAGTCTTATTTAAAGGTTGCAGTTGAAGTTAAAACCGAGTCTAACATTATTTTTCAGTCTCAAGAAAGAAGACAACCATTTCGTTCTGGAAAGTCCTTATTCTGTGATTATTTCCAGAAATGAAATGTTTCCACGAAACAGAGTGGAAAACGATTGTAAGTCAGGATGTCCCTTATTTGGTCGTGATATAGGAAGTGTTTGTTCGCGAAATCGATTGCTTTGATTTAAATCAGGATGACACAGTTTTGTTAGTTCAGCCGTTTTTTTGTTTGTTTGTAGCTTCATTCTATTCACCAACGAGGTTCAGTTTTTTTGTGAAGGGCATAACTGTTTGAACACAGTTGTCTGCTTTTTCTCTGACAAATGAACTAACCACAAAGATTCTGAAATCTACTTAAGATGTTCTATGCGTTTTAACAGCTAAAATGTTTCCCAAATTTTTAGCCAATTTTGCCCGATTTTCACTGTTCTTCAACTGCGGAAGGGAAATTACACTCCCTTGCTTAGAGAGCATGTTACGTGCGTTGGTTAAAATCCCATCAATTTTGTTTTCGTCATGAAATATATACAATGCTTTTTTTGTGTAAGCTTCGAGTTTTAATTTTCAAGAAAACGTTTCAGCTCCACTGGCGGCCAACGACTATCGCTTGAAAACGCCCTTGAGCGCCACCACGCGATCAGCTCTTGCCGGCGTTGTCAAACGAAGGTATGACGTTTCTTCACACGCCCGTGACTACCAGCCTCCGTGCCCTGAGCGAACGGGTAAGAGATATTCACCATGATCACAGGGCGTTGCGCTATGAATCAATCAGCTTAAAGGCGTGACACGTACCGGGTGCTTTGTGCTGTATTTGGGCAACTTACCCTGATACACGTTAATTGTCAACTCTGCGTGGGAAATGCAATGTAAAGAACATTCTTCAATATTTTAATGAATTTTTTTTGTTTTTTTACGGTATTTTTTTCAGAACAGGAGAACCGGCACCAAGGCAAAGCCACAAATACTTGTGAAAATGACGAAAAACAAATACCGAAAAAGCCGAATTCCCACGAATATCCAGGTGAGTGATTTTAATAACCTAATGCTGTTTTATACATGTTGCGCGAAAATGATTTAAGACATTTACGAGTTTTGTTCCCAGCATCTTCCACTTCTACATAACAGCGCGTTTCTGCCTTCCCTGCGTTTTTCGTGACGTTTTCTCGGTATCGAATAAAGAAAGAATGCTTCATTACACTTGCTTTGCATCTACCCTTGGAGCGTTCAAGGGGTGTTCTGCAGACGCCCATCAACGCTTACTCTGCACTGTGAGCAACGCAATTACTTTGACATGAATGCTGCGGTGGTTGCAGGTCAATGGCACTACCGCGTGTGAAGCTTTCCTTGCACCCATTCATGATCCTGAGTCCAGGCTACCAGCATCTGTGACGCGCTTTATACCACTAGGCGGCTCTAGCAAGGCCTCGTGGGAGGCCTTGGCTCAAGGCATGTAACGCAATGCGCCGTCACAGCTTATATCGGTCTCGAATAAAGTAAGCATAACCCTTAGGCATGCCTCAGCAAATGAAATTGTTTGTGGTGACAAGAAGTGTTGGAAGAACGTTGGAAAATGTTTTCTTTCGCGTAACCTCAGGATTTTTGTGCACTGCGTTGGTTTAACAAATGAACGATATTTGTCTGAAACTTAGTTGTTGTTCTTGAAGGATTATGGCCATGCTGGCCCGCCGGAAACACCCACATCATCAGCGACATCACTGGACAAATCGTTGAAAAGCGTGACATACGCTCTCTTGATGACCTCAAAGATTATCGTATATACAAATTGACACTCGAGTAAGTACACGTGTCACTGCAAGCTTCAAATTAATGCTTGCTACTCTAGGTGTGAATGGCGGAAATAAGCGCAAAAACAAGGTGAGCAGCTCTTTCGAAATGCTGCTTTGCGAATAAAAGTTTTTTTGACAGCGTGATATTTATTGTACTCCGCTAATGCTTTCGTTCGTCATTCATATCAGATGTGCATGAACTTGGTGCGTCTCGGTATAGCGCGGTGCGACGTTCTACATTTTCCCTGTATCTATGTGCCCACATTCGCAGAAAAAAGTACATCAGTAAGCGGATGCAGAGCAGCGAATGCAAAGTGTTTGCGTGAAGAGATCGGTTTTGTGCACTTTGCTTCTTGTTGCCTTATTCGTGACGCAAATCACGTGACTTTTTTCCACAGTCGCACGGGATGGGGAGTAGAAAAGGCAATTTTTGTCTTATCTTTGGAAATTCGGAAAAAGATGCAATGATAATTTTCTTTTGTTAGCTAACAAATTTTACGGCTGAAAAACGAAAAGTCTGAAAAATGTAGAAGAAACTGGTTTGATGATTAAACAACAGAAAGTTGGGCAAAAGTACAAAAAGTGAGGCAAAGTTTTATCCTCCCAAGCAACTTGGCTTTCGCATGGCCACGATATTATCAGAACAAAATTCCAACGTACGTAGAAACAATCGCAAGTTTTGCGTTCATTTATTCTAGAATATAACGTTTTGGCCGAAGGTTGTGTTGAACTGTATTTTGGAGCATAAAATTGGGATAGACTTAATAGTTTCATCAACAATAAAAAAAATAAATGACAATAAACAACAAAGAAAAAGTAATAAACAATAATAAAAATAAACAAAAAGTTATTTTTGACTGAAGATGGATTAAGCATAATCCAAAACGTCTAAAAATAAAACATGCATAGTTTTTGTAGGCTTTTTTAATGTTGATTAAACTGTATTGTTTAACCCTTTAATGCAGGAACAGCTTTCGTCATTTTGCAGTGAAAAGAAAAAGGCCCGCGTCGCGCGCGATCCTGCGACAAGTTTCAAGAGTTACGCTGATTCCGATTACGTCCCAGCTTTCAATGTCGACCCATACGGGGGAGGACCAGGACGCATGGGCAACGCAAACTGCGATTCGGAAGTTCCCATCGGCGTCAGACAGCACGTGTCGACCACGACCGATGGCATTCTGAGGTAAAGAGTAAAATTGATGGCGTCTCTCCTCAAGAGGCTGTTGTTAACGGGAAGGTCTTGTTCTTGAGTGCCGCCTCTTTGTTGATCTCCACTTCGCAGTGAAGTTAATAATGCAGAGTGGGGTTTTATGGCCCTGAGTAAGAAATAATCCTGGATAAAGCTGAATCCGTTGTTTTGTTTTAAAGTTTGTTTAAGTTAAGCATAGGCAAAAATACAGCTTGTTACCGATTATCCTTCTGCAAGGTTACGGGTCTCGCTGGCTATCTGCCTTCGAATATCAAGTAAACCACGTAAATTGCAAAACGCTTTATCGATTCTTAGGATTCACTAGCAACAAACAATTAGAAAGACAAACCTAAACTTAACGAAAGTAACAACTCCGCAAAGATGAATAACAGAGTTTTCCCTTCTGTTGAAACTCTTCTTCTACTCACCCGGTTTTACATCTACTCGTTTGCCGATGTTATTAGCTGAATTATGTTCAAAAGGTCCTGCCGCAAGCAATATTTGTGGAAGCACAGACAATCGCCGCGGTTCATGCCTGGCTCTCGCGGTGACCACTACCAGCACCAGCCTCCTCCGCGGTCGCAGTCCCCCGGAAAAACATCCCAGAACGATCCCAACTCGTTCCCGCACGAACAGCGAGCTGAACAGCTCAAAACGTACCGAAACGACCTTGACGTTGACTTGGCGATGGAGCAGCGGTGGGCGGAACACGCGGTAAAGTCTTCGAACCTAGATTTGCTTTTTAAGCCCAACGTTTTTCCAAAGCGATGTTACGCGACGCTCTGCTGGACGAGCTTCTTTTCGACATCTGCTTGCCCTGTTCGTTTTCTTTTGTCTTGTAGGTTTCGCGCTGTGTGCCGCAGCAGCCCATCCGGCGCACGAAACCGCGCGCGCTTCAGATTTTTTCGTAAACCCCAATAAAGTACGATCTCAGTTTTAGCCAAATCTTGAGGAAATCAAATCAGGAGTGATCTCTTGCCTTCAAGGACTTTCAAAATATTTGTTGGAATCTAAGCAGTGCCGTGCGCGGGAGTGGAGTGTTTGCGTCGCGGGACAAGAAATGTGACCACAGAGAGCTCATCGCAATAATTGAGTTATTAAAAACGCTCTTTGGGGTGCAGGAATTTCATTTTATTATTATCATATATCGCAGAAAAAGTTGCGGTTGATGGAGCGGCTAACTGAAAATGTCACGACCGCCACCAAAGTCGATCCGCTTTCAGAATCTATGGAGGTACGCAGTCGTTTTTTTCAGTGTGTTCTCATTCTTCGTTCATATTCGCAATGTAGGTCGCCTTCGTTGTTAGAGGTTGGAAAGGTGAGATGCGCATTTAAACTTATTCATTACAACGGTATTTTAAAGCAACAACAGGCATTGGCAACCGTTCACAACCTTCATCCGGTATGCTGTTTCAAGTGCGCTGGACTGTCATAACTGAGACAGTTGGTTGCAGATTTTCACAAGACTAGACTTAGTGCTGCAGTTCAGGATAGGATGCAAATTACCGCAGTTTTTGTTATCATGTTGTTCAGCAGACAATTTTCCAAGGGCCATTTTGCATAAAAACGTTATTTGGCTTATCACATGTCAACTAATTAAATGTTTATTTTGTCAACAAAAATAACAATTGTTAACAAGAAATGTGCTCACGCCACAGTTGCGCGTTTTGCTGTTTCGCGCGATGATGATTCACAGTAAATGTTTTCGTGGTACGAATTTTGCCATCTCTGAAGATCAACTTTCCCAACTTCGGGACAGTGCACAGATTCCGGCGTTAGCTCACCATGCAAATCAAACGAGTGGTGACAGGGACCAGGCGTGGCCACTCCATCGAGCACATGACATCTAAACTCTCCCATGTTGCACAAAAAAGTCCAATATCTTCGTTTATTTTTATCGCGTGGGCGAAGGTGCTTAGTGTCGGCGATGAGGACGACGCGGAAACTTCAAAAGACGAAAAACATGTTCAGTTCGATGAAAAGGCTTCGGAACCCAAGATTTTGAAAGAGAAGGAGCCAACTTCTCTGCCACACTATTACAACGCGCCTTATTTTACCTTCGTGAAACCACGAAGCGAGACAGACGTGAAGGGTTAGTAAGATATTTTGTTTCTGCCGTTTTGGTCTGCTGTTTGTTTTTTATTTAAGCAGCCTTGTCCGAAACGCACTTGGCAAATCGCGCGTTTGTAAAAGTACTGAGATGTTGTTATTTAAGAAAACTTCACAACATTTTCCAAACAATTTGTTACTGTAAAGCCGAACAGGCATTTTATGATTGTACAAACTATACCTCAAAGAAGTTACCGAATTATGCTGAAAATTATTTTGAGAATTTTATTGGCAATCAGTTTGCATAGCAATTTGTCTTACCAAGGGTATTCTGTTTCACTTCTTGTGATCGGTTTGTTCTAACTTCTTAGCAGTTTGTTTTCTTCACTTTTTGTCGTAAAAATTTGTGATTGATAGATACTTAAAAACGTTTTAGCCATATGTGGATAAAGTTTAATATAGTGTGTTCCGTGATGGTAATTTACACTGCAATGAAAACTGCTTTTCAAGTTAGTCGAATACATTTTTTTTATGTCTTTAAGTTGTTGGAGTTATAATCCTTACTTTCAATGCTTCATCGAGCCGTTTTACGAGCTGTTTCACGTGAACTATGTACAGTTAAAAGAAAATTTTTTGGATCTGAAAAATTTATTATATTTTTTCCAAATAATTGAAACGGAGCAAAAAAATGTAAGTGGAAGATTGACGGTCAGTGAACTGATGGCATTGGAGAAGATGTTGTTTCAAAACCCAGTGAGGAGTCTTTAGTTTTAACGCACGGCTGTTGCCTGCATGAAGTATAATTTAGTTTCACTTTATTAACATTAAAAATTTTCCTGACTTTGCAATTTTGTGTGGCTCTATCGCCAACTGCATGTGTGTAAGTGAATTATTGCAATCGTTAAAACTGCGATTGCATATCTTTTAATGCATCGCTTGTTTTGTGTTGTTTTTACTCAGTATCGTCGCTTTTTCGATGTGTATTACTGACTTTTATCAATGAATGCAAATGCGTTTTTTATATCAAAAACATCTCTTCATTTTTTTGAAAAACTGACAAAACTTTGTCTAGTTCAGTGTCGCGCTTGGTGTTGGTGCAGTCTTAACTTTTGCAAATCTCCAGCTTCAGCAACGCAGTCATCAGATAATGCCGGGCGAAAAACTTTAACTTCGCTTCAACTTGACCGAAATCTGGACACAGTAGGCAACCTTATCAAAACGGCGACAGAAGCAGAAGAAGAACGGCAACGAGCATTCGAACACAAACACTCTAAAATACAGGTTAGCTGCCTGGCAACTGATATATTTGGAGTGTTGTAGATCTTTACACTTTTTTGAAGTCGGGGTTAATGATACTCTTTAGCTTAATGTGCTTAGCCTGAGTTATCATCAAAATTAAATTTTTAAAGTTAGTAGCTTTGTTTCAGCCTGTATTTGAGCAGTGGCATTTACTAATAAAGTATTTTATTTTTGCTGTTGCACCGCTAAAAATTCAAGGTTTAAATTCTGTTCTACGTGGAACGCTTCGGACTTGGTTAGGAAAACATCCTTTCGGGCATATCATGGGTAACTGCAACATAAACTTCGACATTTGTTTTTTTCGTTGAACGATAGCTAAGAGTGCTGGCAGCAAGTTACTTTGTGTTACATGCCTTCGACAGCATCACTTGTACGTTGAAAGGCTCGTGCTCCGAAAATTGTTGATATTTCTTGGACAACCAAAATGCCCCAAAGTCATGTCACTGCAATCATGGGCGCAATTTTGTTGTAAAATGTGGGGGGGACAGCTTGATGTAAAACCAATATAGTCATCGGGCCGATGCGGAAGTGAAGTTTTGTAAATACAAATTCCCAATCTTGTTTTTTAGAGGTGTTTT
>JGI24158J21664_10004372_pt1 | contig 18178 bp, 7 predicted proteins | sample Ectturendosymbi3_FD_21664 | JGI IMG/M metagenome (IMG submission 21664)
AATCGAAAGTTTACTTGCGTAGGCTACTTTATGCGCATTTTCAATTCTTGTGTAGTTTAGCAAGATTCAATCTTGCAAACCGGGGTGTGCGCCAGCCCGTCCAGCCACACTGTTTCTGTGCTCGACTGCTCGTATTCGACAAGACACTAGCGCAGGCTCATTTTGCAATTGTAAATTGCTCTGACGAATTAATGAGTGTGTTTTACTCCCCTGTTTTAACGCGCAGCCTGATATTTTTGCAGTTATGAACTGCTGTATCGTTGTGTTTGTTTTTTTCCGATAGCCCAACTTGGAGCGCTGATAGTTTATACTGCAGTGACACAAAAATAAGGGGAGTGGATGTAGAAAAGTTTGTATATTATGTCAACAAACTTCGCCAAAACGTTGGTTTGGAAACATGAAAATGACGTCGAATTGTGACGTCACAAAGGGCGCACACCAAATACAAATGACCACCATATGACCCTGAGCGAACCCCCCCATGGAAAATTTTCTGCGTACGCCACTGTTCTTCGCGCACACCCCGTTCGTGGTGAATCGAATGCAACACCAACCGAGAGGTTGCATCACAGCAATACTACAACAATGTGTTGAAACATTCTTGAGTATACTCATATCAAACGGTTCACAAACAGCTTTTAACGACAACTGTGAGTTAGAATTCTAGAGAATACGTATGAAAACGTGTGAGAGCAACAATCACGGTGCGGTGGTATCATTGCTTCAGTTGAGCGGGGGTCATCCAGTTCACACAAGAAACAAATTCCATATGCACATTCTGCCGATTAGCGCGGCATTGCGTTGGTAGATCAGGTCTGCATGCACAGGTTTTTGCTTGAACTCCAAATCAGGCATCTATACAGTGAAATAGCGAAAGGAATATTCAAAGTATGGCAGCAAGTATTTCTTAAGTGTTTTGACTTTACTTAAATGGTTTATTGCCACAATATACACACTCTTCTGTGATATTGATTGCAAAGGTGGGGCAACCACTACTTTCCCAGTGGCAAAACCTAACAGATTCATTAATTTTCCAACTTGACTGTTCATCACTATTTATGTTACAAACTTCAGTCAATTTAAACAGCCATACTTGGCCATTGTGCTTTCAACAAAACTATGAACTTTGTCTTAATTTGATCATAGTAATTTAAGCATAATTTCAATAATCAATATCAGAAAAACTGAAATTGATTTATTGATAACTGTTGAGAACAGCAGATTCATTGAAACAAAACGCTTTTGACGGTTCCGCAGAAACGCGATGCAGTTATCAGTAAAGAAGTGCGGATCAGGATATGCCTTAGATTCTATGCTGAAACGTTTCAACAAGATAAATGATAAATTAGGTTACTTGATGGTGTTGCCATTTTGCTGAACGTGCCTAACGCTTTACGGAATGTGGCAAAAAAATCAGAAGTTTAAGCAATGCACCATAGTCCGGATTTATTGGTTAAATTTTATGGACCAGCTTTGCCAAGAAGTATCTAGTATCTACACGAGAAGCTTTAAGGTGTTCACGGTGTGGAAATACTTGTGTAGACGTGTATTTTCACGAACAGATTTTGATAATTATGTTTCAAGAAGGGTTTCCCACTTCCACTCGTAACTGATACGTGAAATAAACGTATTATTTAGTATATATTTCTTGCAACGTTCGTGAGTGCGTATAAAATTGTCATATTGTCTTGCTTGAGAAAGCTTGTTCACGCGTTCAAGCTCTTGCTCGAGTTCACCGGTTGTTAAAACTTCACAGACTAAGCTACCTCTACGATTGAACTGTAGTACTGTAACTATTTAAAACCCATCACCTTGTTCGCTCTAAATGGCTTGGTGCAATCGAAAAATGTGCCACAACCTAAATCAGTGTTTCACAAACGTTGCCCCAAACGAACCCCCTGTGGGTGCCAAATGTCTTCACGAACCCAACTTTTGGAGACACGATCTGATCCCGAGTTATACTGTGCTGCGTTGTGCTTTGTAAAAGATCACGAAATATCTAACACAGTGGTCTTCACCGTATTCAACCGTTTTTGTACAAACGCCCCTCAACAGGAACTTTGCTTGAAAATCGCCCCTCCACCTATGTTGTGACAACGTTTTCTGAAGATATTGTTTTGTTTTGAAAATAAATCTAGTTAACACAGAACAAAACGAATGCAAATGCATTTGTAGAGTAAATGTTATTCGTTTCCAAAAAACACTTGGTTCCAACTAATGCGAACCGTGCGCCTGATGTTTATCTGCATGCTTTTTTCAAATCAAGTTGCAAGTTGGTCCGCTTTAGTCGTATGGAGTTTCCCTGGTCTTGTTCATGTCAAGACGATTGCGGTATTTATTACGCATGTGCAGTACTTGGCTGAAACCTTGCCTAGCAACATATGTCTTGGAAAACACCAGTAGTAACAACAGCTTCAATTTTCCCCGAATTTATGGAAAACGCTCATTGCGCTTGATCCAAAAACCTGACCATACGTGTCCGTGTGAATGAAACAACAGGAAACACGGGCTTCATCGTCGATTTGGATGTCGATGAGACGTTTCTGGATAGTGGAATCACATTGGCTTATGCTATAGTTAGCTGGAAAAAAGTCATTTCACCCAGTCATGTTCTACCCAATCCAATTTTCGGCGTGATCTCCACAACAGAATAACTTCTTAGCAAGCCTCAAAGAGCAGGTAGCGAACTAAATTTTTTGGACTCCTTGGTTAGCCAAGTTAGGATATAGTTGGACTACTTGCCATCTAAGTTAGCCCTTACCTAGCTTACTGGTCTGTTATACTCTGTCATAAGGCATATGGACACAGTACAGCTATATCCACAAGCGCAGCAAAACACTTGAACTGACTGAAGAACACGATAAGCACGTTTTACAACTCAACGGCTAGCTGTAACTAATTTTACTAGTCGTTGGCTGTTACGTAAACCGTCTCGCAACAGTCATGTTTCCAGCATTTTACAATAGAGCACACTTAGCTACATTGTCTTCTACTCAAGTAGAACCAAAGCTTTGAAACACATAACGGACTGACGTTTTTGTCTTCGAAACAGTGTTTCAGCAAACTACTATCGAAGGCTGGGAAGTCAAGATTCAAAGCCATGTTAATAAGGAAAACGCATACAGTTGGAGGATTATGTGACAGTTCATGACGAAAAACAGTTAGGCTGATGGCAATTTGTGATTAATATTCCCAATAGCCGCGAAAGTCGCTGCGATGATTTAGTGGTATGAATGTTTTGATTGTTGGCCCATAGTATCTTCAAAGAAGCTGAAAATTTTCCTCTTTAAAAATGTAATTTGACCGATTGGGTATTTTCCAATAACTATATCTGTATTGGGCGCTTTTAACCAATGTAATTAATAATACGAGCTGATGCACGCTATGCGAGAGAAGTTCAAAATCCTGCACGTGTATATGTATACAGGCTTGCAAATGTTATTGCTTGACTTCCCTTTTATGACGCGGCTCATGCAAAGACTGGACATTTCTTGAAAAACTGACAACCACTGACATTCTCCATATAGCCTAGTTGGGATAGTTAGTGCAATGAGCGTTACAGAGAGCGATGTTGGTTTCATTGTTACGTCACCAGTCCGATATCATGTGTTTATAATTATAACCTTTGTGAAGAACCATGGAGTCGAAAGTGCATCAAATGATTTGGTTCCGAAGTAACAAATATTGTTTTTATGTTTGGAATAAATTCAAAATTTTAATATATTTTAAACTGCAGAAATTTTCCCCCTGGAAACTGGAGAAATTGCCACCTCAATCTGGTAAGTGACAATTCGCCCCAGTTGAAGACCACGGATCTAACATACCATATATCAGTGCTCTGTGAAACATCATGAAATATCTGACAAAAGTAGTAGGCCTACACACTGAGAGAGGCTAACTAATGTAGCATACCCTAAGAGCTTATACTCTAAATTTCTTAATGCAAACTCGTAAAACTCTCTCATTAAGTCACCACGCTGGAAAGCAGGGATGCTATATCCAGATGGACCAGAAATGATAAGCCGCTTGTGAATATATGCCAAATAACTTCAAAAAGCCCAAACAAACCAAAACAGGTCAAATGCTGTCGTTTAAGTGATAGCAAAAACGCAAATTTGATACATAGCCAGGCCTAGGGTATTGCATATAAATTAATGAATAATCGTTGTACTCCGAAAGTAAACACAGAATCAAATTGGAAATCCTCTTGCATATTTTGCAGCCTTTGATACTAAAGGATTTCTCCAGAAGTAAACATAGCAAGAACAAAATGTGGCACCATATTCTTTAGAGGCCTAAAACAATAAAATAAGGGTTATGAAAAACAAACATGCGCCATGGTTTCCGACCACTTTGGAATCTCACACACAAGCGTTTGATATGTTAGATATGTCTCAATTCCACAAAATGTCGATTACAAAATGCAAAGTCGCAAAGAACCCAGAAAAAACTAAGCTGGCTTGCCAGGTTCAAGTAGATCAAAAACGCCGAATTGCGAGGCAAAATATGCCAAATTGCTTCAAAACATGCCTAACAAGCTAAAAGAGGCAGAATTTCTACAAGTTTATGATCAAAGCAGTCAGGTTTCAAAATGCCTAACAACGTCTTTTTTCTGGCAACAACATTGAAAAAAGCCAAAAAACATGCAAAACTATGTCGTGCATGCCAAACAACGTTTCTCATGCCAAACAACCTTCAAAAAGGCCAAATTTATGGAATTTGGCATTAAAATGTCAATCGGGCAACCCTGCTAAAAAGAGGACGTTAATGTNTGTAGGCTACCACAAACCTTTATCAGCCAAATACCTGACCTGAAAAAGCANTGGAAGAAATATTTGACCAAACCCTTCCATGGGAAAGATCTGGGTTTATACGGGGCATATGTTTATTTCAACAATCATAACTATAGTTTTGACCTTTGGAAACGCGACACGAACCCCCTGGGATGGGCTTCTGGAGTGCTGTCTCTCCGTCAGCCGCCCTGCAGAGTAAGCCTGTGATGCAAATAGCACATCAAATCACAATGTAGATATCACTTGATACTTTGCTGGAAACATTATTGCAATCATGGGCGTAGGAAGGAATTTTCCAGGGGGGCCAATATTGGATTTTTCCAGGGATAGCCAAAAAGATTCTTCCAGGGGGGGCCCTAAGTGGTGAAATTTCATTTTACCCGCTTGAAACTGGGAAAGCAACCTGTTTTGTTAAAATTGTAATAGGAAAATGACAAATTTCAAAATCCAGGGCGAGCAGGACCACCCTGGCCCCCTTCCAACGCACATGATTGCAATGTTCACATCGAATGTAGCCCGAGCACGAGGCACACAAATTTTGTTTAACATCTAAATCCGCAATTTCCAGGGTCAAACTGCTGGTTTGATATCGGCCAAGATGAGAGAATCGCAAACCTTCGAGGTGGCGGTGAACGTAGCAGCGGGAAGCTCTGTATCATTCAAACTGGATTATCAGGAGCTGCTGAAGCGGCGATTGGGTGTTTACAATCACGTGATTTATGCTGATCCGAGTCAGGTATGCCACACAAAGAAAATCTTGACTATTTTGCTTTTTTGCGGCAAAACAGATTTTATGGTAGAATCGGTAAATAAGCTGCAAAACATCAGCATCTGATTTTAATTTAGGCTTACAATAACTACTACGCTTATTTGCTGTTTGTTTACTAAATCAAGCATGGTCACCGCAATACGATACTGTGCAAACTTTCGCGTGCAAAACACATCAACTTATCCAGGGTGACAGCAACAGTCATCATGTTTCTGTGGATATTTGAAATATACAGGGAAATAACTTCCAGCTTCATACACAGTTGTAAAAATCACTAGCGGTGTGATTTTAACAAAGTAGTGTGGTCGACTTCATCTTTTAACCACACGAAAACCCCATAGTTTTTGAGAATGAACTCGATAAATTGAAACCGTACAACTCGGTTTCAAGTTATAAACACATCTCGCTGTTTAACAAGGGAAGAAGCATTTTAGCATGAAAACAAAAACTTTGTAGCAGATTTTAATAAAATTGTATTTTACTGGTTTTCTTCCAAGTACAATGATTTTAATTCAGCTTTTCTGCAATTACATAGCTTATTCTTTTATTCAGTTTTGTTTTGCAATATTACATCGCAGTATATGCCGACGACAAATCGAATTCGAGGTAATTGCCAACGCTTTTAAGTTTACTTGGGAGATAATCCGCGCCTGTTTGTATTTCCTGCTATTTAAAAAGTTCTAGCGAAGACTTTTTGTAAGTTTGGACAAAACAGCCAAAATAAATCGATGAAGGGAAAAATGCTGACCTGCAAAGGCTGGTTATTGTAGCAAGCATAAAGCATTGAAAGGTATTGTTAAGATTATCAGCAAAACGACTCTTTCACGATGGGGATGTTGTGGAATAACAAGTTGCAGTTTGATCAAATCCTTGTTTTGCCGAATTCTACAAAATCGTTTTTATTTTTATTACTCCCATGCAAAGCACATTCGTAGGAAACCTTCATTGCAGGCGAAGAAAAGAAATAAATGTTCTTCTCTACTCACAGCGAAACTTCTGTCTGCTCAACCTAATTACACAACAAGGAAAGAAAAACTGCAAAAATCATCATTTTGCTGTTGTACCCCGATATGAAACTATTTCATTAAAACTCTTTTGCGGGTGTAACGCCACGCACAATGAAAGACACAGAGACACACATCACAAAGTTAACATTATCCTGACCGCATATGTTTCCCATCAGCATTTGAATTCAATTTTTGTATTTTCCTTCTTTTTCTTGCACATTTACAAAGCTTGTTCAAGACTTCAAGATCGAGGTCCTGATCACCGAGACCTCTGAAATCACTAAGCTCAGCGCGAAGCCGTCAAGTGCCCCATCCAGTGACAACCTAGACGCCCCGGCATTGGGAGATGTACAAATCAGGCGTTCCGGATCGCAAGCTCACATTCTGTAAGTATTCACTTAAATGTGCCACTGTCGAACCCATGCCTAGCTCTGCATGCCTCGGTAGGTCTTTTTGTTGCAGATATACCGATTTCAAGTACTGGGAAGCAGTTCAGTTCTAACAACACGGTTGCTGGAGCTTACTTTTATTTCAATTCATAAAAATTTTGTTCGGATCTACTCTACTCAGTTGTTGCGACAAGGCCCCGACATCTGCGTCGCATCAAAAATATTTAGTTGTTAGTTTTTCAAGAATGATTAGGCAAGAACAGAAAAAGCCGCTTTTGATCTAACGCAGTGGTTCTCAACCTTTTCGCTGAAAGGACCCAAATACAAACCTAATGTCTTCTTAGAGAGCCGCAATAAAGAAATTTTGACACATATCAGTTGACGCGTTTTGTTTTATAGCGGAACGAAGTCTGTTACGCAGATATTAGAGGTTTTATTGAAGGACTGCTGAGGGCCGCACAAAGGGTGCTTGAGAGCCGCATGCGGCTCTCAGAACAGTGGTTGAGAACCACTGATCTAACGCAAGGATAAATCTACAATCTCTGACTAATGCAGTATGTCGGAATTTTAGAAACGGTGTGGAGCGATTTGAGACAGCTACTCCCTAGCCCAAACAACAATCGCTCCTGATGAATGGTATCTTTTTCAGCAAAGATGCCTCGTTTTTCGCGCTTCACACTTAAGCGTACAACAGACTGTGTAGTAGTAGCGTAGCCAGCCCAAAATGTTTTGGGGGCAAATATTTTTCCTTTAAGCGAGCAAAAGTATTTTGTTTGGAACAGCACCTCGCACAGCACAAAACGGCAGGATCTCCTAGAAATTGGGGGGGCTTGGCGCCCCTGGCTGCACCTATGAGATTGTGATTTGTGAAAGTCTAAATTCGAGTTCCAGAAGAAGTTGTACTACCAACAAAATGTAGGAACAGTCCTTTATGTTGTAAGCATTGCTACAAAGCTGTAGCTTTGGTGTAATTGTAGACATGAGCTTTTTTACTTGCAAAGCTAACAAAACGTTGTTCCGTTAGCCATATAACAACAATGCTAACAACAAAGCAGGCGTCACTTGTAATAATGACGTCACTTCTTAACTCTTAAGCGTGAGGAGTTTGCGAATTATAAGAGACTGAGAAACACTTTTGACTGAGAGAAAGTAATGTTTTGTGAATAGAAGACAATCCGTAAAGCTTACTGATGTTTTCTATCAAGCTTTTCTCCAAACCAGGCGACAGAAGTAGTAAGGGTTATGTTAGCAATATGATTAGAATGCAATGGATAAGCTTAAGGATGTACGCTTGTGCTCAGGTTAAGTTTTGAAAATTTAATTCAAAGCCAAACTATACTCATGTTGGTGAAATAGTTTATTCAAAGAGTTTATTTTCCCAAATATGAACTGGCACATTGACTTAACTTGGAAAAGGTTTATTTTGCTCTGAAAGGATTATCAGTTTCCTGATAAATAAATCAAAAAAATAAAACCGGTAGAACAACTGCAGTAAACAGACTTTTGAAACGCAAGTCCTGTCCAACAAAACAAAGCCGGTGCAGTGTTCAAAACCAATCTTAATTGCCTGCCATCCAAAGATTGGAAGGAGGCAAACTTTTAATCAACCACCAGTTTGGGAATTTGTACGAGAACAGCAGTATTTCAGTGTCAGTCAAATTAATTGCTGATTATGTTGCAAAAAAGGCAACAAACGAGACAAAACAAACACAAAAGTACTTTGTAAAATTGATGCACAGGCAACCAGACAAAACCGTCATTTGAAATGCATCGATTTGAAATTTTGACTGCTTCTTATGTTTCAGTCCCGAGACATGCGATTTTAATCTTCGGCACTCGACTGCAAACTTGTCACCCTGCAATATTTGCTTCTGGCCAAGTTTTCAGCAATTGCATTTTTATTTAGGTACCGACCAACATGGGAACAACAAGACTTGTGGCAAATCAGCGACCATTCGTTTCTGGTAAGATATGACGTCACTCGCGAGAAAGTGGGAGGAGATTTATTGATAAAAGATGGATACTTCGTTCATTTCTTCGCACCTAGCAACCTCCCTGTCATGCCCAAGAATGTTGTATTTGTCATTGACAAAAGTGGATCTATGTCTGGAAGAAAAATGTTGCAGACCCAGAAGGCTTTTCTAACTATTCTTGACGACTTGTCACCTCAGGATAAGTAAGTATCGTAGCTCTGTTATCGCTTAAAAGCATTACCTGCAGTTGGTCCGTTGTCAAGCTTACCCGAAACAGCTCGCAAAGCTCACAGTATTGCCCGGCCTGAACCGGAAATTTGGGGCTGCTGACAGACTTCTTTACACAAAACGGACACAATTAGTGTAATTTGATTGATTCCGGATATAGCAGCAGGTATCAAGCGCTTGATACCTTTCACGTGCGGAAGCTCTTCGCGCGTCGGTGATTGTTCGGCCGCGCGGAAGTGCGCAGGCCGTTCCGGTCACGTGTGCAAGGCTAACGCCACGGAACAAGAAGCGATGGCGAGTCAGGGGCGCTGGCTACCGCTGTGCGCTGATTTGAGTGCTCGTGATCTTTGATGATGACCTTTCCTAATCAATTCTTGGCGGCATTGAAGCAAATGTTAATGACGTACAGTGCCGCAACGCACCATCTAAGCTCAGCAGTTCGTGATTGATATGTAAGACCGTGACTCGTGAGTTCCGGAACGATCGCAACGTGAAAACGTGCAGTAACGCTGTGGAAATAAGATTTACACATTTTTTGGCATGAACTACTTGCATAATGTTGAACTCTTGTTTTCCAAACCAAAACAATTTTTAACATCAATACACGCTTCTGACATAAAATTATGTTTTTGTATGGTTGCATGTTCCTGTTTCAAACATAACTTAACGTCAAAAAACTGAAGAATAGAGATTATTACAGGCACCTCGAGCTCACTTCTGAGTCGGTGATTTGATGTTTCTATATATACCTGAAAATTAATTTAAAACACGTCTGCCATGAATTAGCTCATTATCTTTCCTCCTGTCCAATGCCTACAGTTGTTTTGTTGAAGAGATTTTAAATTAACTTTGATTGTGTGCGTCAGAGACTGACTCATTTTAAATTCTTTGCGTGAACAGAAAACTGTGCACGCTACGTTTGTTTGGCAGCTGTCTTTTCTTGCAAGGTTCAACATCATCACCTTCTCAGGAGTTGTTGAAACTTGGGAACCGAACAGACTACTGCCTGCAACACGTAGAAACGTGGCAAGAGCAAAGACTTTTGTCAGAACAACTTTTGCTCATGGCTGTAAGTACAAGAGCATCTTTAGATGGATAGCAAGAGCGTTTCGCAAGGGGGCTTAGTTGGGAGTGGCAGCAAATAATTACGGTGAATATTCTGACTGTGTATTGCAGTGTTTTCCAACGTTATTAGGCTTACACAACTCTACGGAAGATATCAATTTTTTTGCAACACCAGCGGAGAACCCACAGCAATTTTGCCAAGTGCTTTAATGACAGATTGAAAAAATCACATGTATTCTAAAAATGAAGTACGAAGAGCTCGCGGCAACCCTATAAGTAATGAAATTGGCACGCCCGGATTTAGGAACCACAAGTGTAGAGGATGCAAAGGTGATTTCGCAGTTGCGTGTAAACCGAAACCTACGTATGCGTTGTTGCGCGTTTGTTTGCACAGAAGATGCACGAGTTTGACGCGTAATGGTTACCTCACATAATATCCGCATAGTAAATGCTGTGGTTAATCATCATTCATTCACAAACTCTGGCTTGTGAATGTGCCTTCACACTCTTTATAGCAAACTTATAGCGTTTTTATTGATGCAAAGTGGTGCTTCGTACGCCAGGACTATGTTAGCGTTCTTCTACTGCTTCAGAAAAATACTTTAGCAAAGTATTTATAAACAAAGCTCGTGTAACTGCATCTCGAAAACTTTCGCTACTGTTTTGCTTGGGCTTGGCAAACTTAAAAATGTCAGGTCGCTTACTTGAGAAACAGGAGCAGAACTCTTACAAAGACTAGACAAACTTCGTTTGTAAAGTTTGGGGTAAGCAACAAAAGCACCACTACAGTACATCGATTTCCACAACTTTCTACATTGGTTCTCTCAAATACTGCAAATAACCCAAGTGTGGGCAGGTGTTTAACATCATGCTTTTTTCCAGGCAGTGTGTCTAAGTTTTGTGCAACTCTCGGCGAGGTAAATATTGTATTTTGTGGCCAATTTTGTTCACGATGAAGACCGTGAGTACCCTGTGGGTGGAAACATTCGACTCTTTAAGCACATCAAACAACATATGCCTGTGAGGTAGTTCTTGACACCACACAGCTTTCATTTGGGATCAGTTTACCGCTTCAAAGCCTCCATATAAAATATATGAAAATAAAGCTTTATTTGTATCCCCTCAACAGAAACGATACAAGAGGAGATACTACATTGCTCGTTTACTTGTACCATTTCGTTTACCGAATGGTTTGACACTAATTAAAACGGAAAAATTAATTTTACTGAGAACATGAACTTGAAATTGTCTTTCGAAAAGCTTTCGCTAAATCAAACCGATCTTTCTGTTGCTCGCAAGCACCCAGTTTTAAAGACCTAAATTTATAAGTGTTAATTTTAACTACAAGCTCGTGGAACAAAATAAAGAAATGTGTCGAAATTAATTCTGAAGACAAAACTTGCTGCATTAAATCAAAACTGTTTCCAACCGCAGCAACGTCTAAACAGCCTTGTGCAGAATGTGCATAGGTAATTAAACCTTTGCGTTTGAAATTTAACTGCTTGCTTAAGCCAGGGGTGTTCACACAGCCGTCCGCGTGTCACATGTGGTCCTTATTCAAGTCCTTCCGAGTGACCCGCCAGGTCACTTTCTCCTAAAGTAAAAATTAACCCAAAAAATATAAAATCAGAGCAAAGCGACACTTTCCTATCGGAATGTCTTCAATCATGATTAAACGGGAATGATCGCAAATGTTCTTTGCCCCGTCACCAATGATCACCAATCGATACTCGATCAGCCATTGATAGAACAATTGCAGTATCGTCGATGAAATATCTCTGTGTTCTTTACCTTTCGTACGTGCTGCAACCTGCACAGCTTGTACAAGTTGATCAGAGAGGAAGATCGTTTTCAGTACACCTGAAATCCATTGAACGAAATTCAGTTTTAACTAAATTGCTTCTGATAATGGCAAGAAAAAGGTGAAAGTTTCCTATAGCGGTAGATAATTTCTGAATTTTTGTTGCCAATTTTAAATATATTGTTTTGTAGTAATCATGACGCTATTTATGTCACTTGGGCATAATATAACATTTATTTGCACGGTTTTGTTGGTGTCCTAACTTCATTATTTTCCATTTTGTTCAAACATAAAGCTAACATGAAGTTAAGTCTGCAGTGCAAATTCACCACCATTTTCGTGACATGAAACTTTGGGTCTTTGAATCAAACCACTAAGTATTTGCGGCATTTCATTCAAACAGTTTGGACATCCCTGGCTTAAACGGTTTCACTATAAAATCCTCAGTAGAATATTGTTTTGGTTACCGATCAAACATATAACTTTCACATTTTTTTACCGGAGACACAAACAAATATTTGGATAAAAAGGAAATAGTGGTCTTCTTTGTCACTGGCATGATGGTGGACCTGACTCTGCTTCACTTTTACAGCCACTAATTTTGAGTTGGCCGCGAGAACCGCGATTTCCCTCCTTGAAACAGCCTCGAACGCAAGCAGCTCGCTGGAAACTGCGTCCATGTTGCTTATGTTGACGGACGGCAGACCAACGGCTGGTGTGACCAGGACGTCGGATATTCGCGCCAGTGTCAAGCGCCAAGTAGCGGGACGCTACTCCGTTTTTTGCCTTGGATTTGGCAGTGACGTGGATCATTCGTTTCTTAACAAGCTGGCTTCCGAGAACCAAGGACTGTCAAGGTTTGTAAATACCGTTTTGAGCAGTGTGTTCAAACGCAACAGGGGCTATTCTCTGAACAGAACAGCAGGACTCCAGTGTAATATGGTCTTAATTCAGAATAGTCTTTCTATATTTGATCTTTTGTATTTTCTCCGTAGTAAATTACTTTCTGAAAGCACGTTTGTGCTAAATAAATTACTTTCTGAAAGCACGTTTGTGCTAAATACGAAAGTGATCGTAAAGAAAAAGAGATCTTATGGATGCAACTATTTTTCTGAAATTTTGTGTTTACAAGACTGCCTGTTTGTTTTTTAACTTCGCCTGTGTCCTCCGTACAAGTTTAAACCAATTTAAGAGTTACGTTTTTATTCATTGGTTTGTTGAATTGATAGCATTATTTCAAACCTGATCGTTCATTCATTCATTTTCATACCCGTTTTTCCTCTCGCAAGGGTCGGGAGGGCAACAGCCCGAGGAGTTACATGAAATACCTTGTGGTTTTCAACAACCTCTGGTAATATTTCAATTACCCGCTGTAAAAGTTTGTGCCAGTATTTTTGTTAATTTTCATCTGTTGTACAATTTGGTGATAGACACGATATTTTTATTTTTGAACACCAACGCTAAAGTTATAGATGGCTTATGTGCAGAACTTTCTTCGTACCAATGCCTGCATGTTTCCAGTCATTAAACCCTTCTTTTGTAAATCTTGTTAATTCTCCAGATTTCATTAGCTTGCATACGCAACAGAATAAGCTTCCTTCGCTTTATGAATAACACACCCAATTTTTTGCATGCTTTTTTGTAAGTTTATGTACATATGTGAAAAAGGACTTCTGGCAGCTCAGAGATGTCTTTTCATTGTCGTACGGTGGTATGGATAAAGTAACATCACAATCTGAATGTTGACATCCACCACTTTCGTGGCTATCCAATCACAATTACAATTCTCAAGAATGTTTGGCCATTCAACGATACCACCGGTGTACTTTTTCTCTTCACGTTTTCTTTCACATTTAGTTGAACCTGGCTGTTAGTCTATCATGCCTTCCACTTCACTACAAGGGCTAGCAGTGAATGATTACGGCGCTTACAATGGTAGCTTTAACCACCGAGTATAGGGTGACCTAACTGGTCTATAGCAGGATTGCCAAATAGTGGATGATCAAAAACACTGCCAAATACCTTATGCGATGGCCAGTGAATAGATGCCAAATCACTTTGAAAGTGCCAAAAAGAAATCGACGCACCTTACTCATATAGAAAAGGTCAGCGTGATGTAATATCAGGAAAAATACTGCCATTCATGACAATACAATCAGGTAATATCTGGAAAATACTACTATTTGGTATCATTGCTTGGATGGTCCCACACTTTTGCAGATGACTGAAAAATATGTTAATGTTTAATATAAATGCATTCAATTGAAAACGTTCGCTTAACTGCTACTTTTAGCAAAATACTGACTTATTGACCTGACAATTTCTGTATGTAGCCTATCATAAAGAAAAAATTCAACGCGAAGAACCGCGGGGCCCCCAAAAGGGTGGGTCCAGTAGCAGTTGCTATGTTTGCTACTACTGTATTGTTAATCCGCTACTGCCTTTTTTGGAAAAAAAACTTTCAAAACCCTGCGGTGTATGAAACAGTGCAACTGTTTCAATACAATGGATTGGATTTAACCTGCGGAAAGGATAAAAATTACATTTTACACGATTTTCAATAAGTTATTTTACAATAAACGACAACACCCAGTTTCGAATTGACAAAGACATGTTTGGTTGTTGGTGTGTCAAAACCGTCGCCAGAAGGTCTTCAGTAGGGGAGCTGTGCGTTTCTGCAGGGGGCTTGACATTCTAAAATTTTAACCAAACACCACTGATTTATAGTGTTTCATATTTCAATTTGGGGGAACTTGGTGCTTTGTTTGGAGGGGCTATGCACAGCATAGACCCCGTGGTGACAGGACGTGTGGTGTGGCCTGTTTTGAAATCATCATCACACCTCTGCTGCACTCTGTGTGTATACATCGCCCTCAGCCAATATGCTAAGCATGCCTTGTGAATGCACAAGAACAGGATATTTCTCCTCTCCTGAACTTTCAAAACTAAATCTTCGTGAAATAAATTTCTGTTGACTTGGGAAAGTTTTAAGTAACAACAAATTGGTAGCGCAATTATTAACAAAATACGATGTAATCTGTACAAAGTTGATGCAGGTGCAGAAGAAATCGAAGTCATGTGCACCAAGTATTAAAATACTTCATTTACGTTTACTGTAAAAATCTACAAAGAATTCAATTCGATCCCGGTTCAAGCGATCAATAGAAAGAAGGGTTTTTGCACCTTTGGGAATATTTTGCCATGCTATGGTTCGCTGATTTCGTGCAAATACTCTTTCAAAATGTAACCCTGATATCCGACGTATTTACGAAAGATTAGGCTTCAGTGTTGAATAGTAATTTATGCTGACAATTTTGGGTAGATTAAGTTGCGTTAATACATCAATAAACTCTCAATTGTCTTTATTTTTTCAAGACCTGCATTTTTCCATTAGCTAAAGCTAACCGACTGAAACCAAGCGTTTTCATTGACTACTTTCCTTGTACTTAATTACTGTTAACTGATAAATCAGAGAGCATCACTTCTAAGTTCTATAGAAAACTGATAAACGTAAGTTATGGGACTCTCAGCAAAGCTACGTGCAATTACAACAGACCATGTGCAAATATTCCACAACCTGTTGATATCGATTGTTTTGCAATTACAAACAATTAAAATCAACTGTTCAAACGGTGAGTGAGTTGCATCCAAAAGACATACAAATCCTCCCTATTTTTAGTCAGTGTCCAACGGTATCTTTAGATAAGGCGTAGTGAAACAATTCATATCAAATATTCCATAAGTTTTATCAGCCCGAAGTGAAGCTTACATGCGAACAAGCACATATTAGGAATTTCGTTTTTCCATTCTAACTGCCTATGACAGCAATTCCCAAAACGTTGTCATGGACACTGAAGTGTCATTGTTGGCGGTCGTGTGGGGGCGCAGATGCACAAACGTTTTGATATTGTCATTTTCAAAAAAGTTTTTTTTTTTTACGCAAAAAGTAAAGGTGTGTCGTGCAATTAATGATCAAGAGCAATATTGTGCGGCAGGTGTTCGGCTATATATCACCAGCTGAAAGCATGTTTGGCGCATTGACTTGGATGTTAAGTTGTACTGAGATATTTTGAACTGTACAAAACTATCACATTCACTTGTGTATAAGTTATACGTTTGTGCCAGGCACACTCCAAATTTCTTTAAAAAGGACAAAGATCATCTTGATTTTAACTGCATCATACATCGCAGACGAATCTACGCCGATGCAGACGCATCGCTGCAACTGAAAGGCTTTTATGATGAAGTTGCTTCACCTCTCCTTGCACACGTCATCATCAAATACTCAGGAACCTCCGCTCGCTCGGTCACTAAGCAATCGTAAGTTGTTATAATTAAACTTCAAGGATAAAAATGACAAGTTTTTTTGTGCACAGTGCGAATAGAAGGTCCATTGCAGAAACGTCTTTGTTTAGGCGGTATACGCCTTATTTCCTTAAATAAAATCGCAACAGGCTTCTGCATCGCTTTTTTTGATAATACGACAGCAATTTCTGTTAAATATATCAAGAAATTTCTGCCCACTTGTAGGCTACTAGCTTGTGAAAATGTGAAGTATTTCAAAATAAGATTCGTGATCAAAAGCGAATCTTAAATTGTTAAAATCACATACCTGCGGTTGCCTCCACTTTCAACTTGAGCATTTTGCTTTCTTGCATCTTGCCAGGAGTGAGATGACGAGTAGTAATATTAAGGTTCTATCATCCTATTCACAAATAGCATGCAACACAAACAAATTAAAGCAATTCCAATAACAGTAAACCTATATTCTTGTAAACTATCGAATTGGCCACAAAATGGTTTGATGAACATTATGCTGGTCGAAAACCCCGGCTATATAAGGTTTGTGAGCTTGAGTTTATGACTGCGACCACTTAACCCTGCTCAGGTACCTCTGCCCAAATTGGGCAAACGGTTCTTCTACTTATATTAAAAATTGGTTAACGTTCACGTAGAAAGCTGTTTTTTTCAGTAGCTGCATTTTTTTAGACGCTCTATCGGGCAATCCTATCGAAATCTGCACAAGTTTTGTAGTTTTCGATGGGGAACAAAAATTTGCCCAAGTTGACCCATGGTTACCTGAGGTGTAACAAAATTCCTACACAAAGATCCCTCCTAAGTTAACCTTCACCAATTTGGGCAAATGGAGTTGGTGCATGTAGGTTCACTAGGAAGCCACGCCAGCCACGCCAGCCACGCCAGCAACCTTTGACCGAAGCTAGCACGGGAGTAGATCACTCGAGTGCAAGCCCTGGCGACGCAAATCAATTTGGCGCGAATGGCTCCTGCTCAGGTCATGGTTTAAATTGTGAAACAGGCAGGAGAATGTATGACGCCTCTCCGTCAGATGAAAGAAATTGGAGCCAGAAAGGACATGCACCTTGTTGTGTGTGCACTTGTGGTGAAAGGTCAAAGCATTTTATTGAGGACATGATGAACCTTGTGCTTCTCTTTTCCTAATTTAAGTCTCTAGAACTTTGGCTTCGCCAAAAAACGCTAGGCTCCTTGTGCTTGCATCAAGGCCAAAGCATTTTGTCGAAGACATGAACTTTGAGACCAGACAACGCTAAAATACTCGTCCACCATCAAAACAGAATAAAACGAGGTTCGCGTGCCAACTGCCAGATGGTGTCTGCAAAGATTACTCACACCCCCGGAATACTAACCCCGGGTGATTTCCACCCGGACAGGAGTGGTGGCCACGTAGTCCCTAGGTGAAAATCACCCGACGTTATGGTTGATTGTGAGTTCGGGTGAAAATGACCCGACATTATGGTTATTGTGACTTCAAGATGAAAATCACCCGATATTTTGGTTAGAGTGAGTTTGGGTGAAAATCACCCCACATTGTGGTTAGTGTGAGTTCGGGTGAAAATCACCCGACGTTGTGGTTAGAGTAAGTTTTTTGTTTCCCTGTTGATGCCTTGACATTGTAAAAATTGACAAAACTCTACTAATTTATATTTTTCATATTTCAATTTTGGGGGGGTAGAAGCATTGCTTGGGGGGGCTTAGCCCACCAAATCCCCTCTGTGGCGACGGGACTGGCTGTATGTGAGACATGAAAGTCAATAGCAGTGCGGCGATCAATCTGATTGCCCAACAATTGTCGTAAAGCATTTGCCCATTTTGGGCAAGTTTACAATATGTGCC
>JGI24158J21664_10004373_pt1 | contig 18178 bp, 14 predicted proteins | sample Ectturendosymbi3_FD_21664 | JGI IMG/M metagenome (IMG submission 21664)
TACTATGGACTTCGTGTCTGCTATAAACAAATAAATAATAAAAAAAAATAATGACCGCTTTTGAAGTTTTTCTTGTTTGAGTGACGTTTCGCCGACTGACCGTGGAATGTTGTCATCCTGCTGGGATTTTTGAAATGATTTTCGGAATCTGCGACACTTGTAGATGTGAAACAACATGAACAATCATTTCAGGCTCAACATTGGTATTTGCGTTTTTTCGTTAGAAACACTGCCTGTTGTTTTCGGTGTTGCGTATTCTGCCAGAAGGAAGATGGTTCAAAATTTTGTTTATTCTAATATTATTGTAGTTGAAATTGTACATACCACGTACATTGTCAGAAGTACTTGTTGACTAAGTGCAAGTTGTGCATTCTGTTAAGGTGTAGCTGAGTTGCAAATGTGATTATGCTGTAGGTTTTCTAAGACAAAATCATAAGACGATGGCTACTGACTACATTATATTATTTGTGCATTGAATGGAAAGTAAGAGCTGATGAGTGTGTATATAAATGAAAGATGGCATCAGAAGCAGCATTATCTCCAAATGAAACAAACAAAAGATCATCTGATGGAGAATTAATTGGTGATCAAAAACATGTTGTAGCTTCAATATCTAGGTGATTATTGATAGGGCTACTGTGCTCAACATTTTCTAATCCCAAACATTTTGAAGTGAATGTTTCGAATCTGTTTTTGTTTTGCTGAGACATTTCAGTCATTTGTCTGAAATAGCTTAAAAGTGTTTGTCATTTTTTCATATTCTTATATTTTTTATGATTGCAAAAAAGAATTATCACTGAATATAACAAATTATTTTCAGACATTTAAAAAAAGTCAGTGGTTATGGTATAGGTCTGTCAGCAGACTTTATCACAGGGTTTCTAATCTTTTCTTCTCTCGTTTACCGTTTGCCAGCTTCCTAACATAAAATTTACCCCGTGTTTTCGGTTTACTCATTAGTGCTGTAGAAAAAAACAACATAATAAATTCAGCATTATTAAATTTTTACCTCCAGGATAGGTAAAATGTACCCCCAGTTGAGAACCCCTGCCTCAACACATTGACTGCCGGTCTACAAATATATTGTACTTGGAAATCAGAGAAAAACCAGGGATATTTCAAATGACTTGTTACCTACCGCATATCTCCTCAGCCAATTGCACTAGAGGGCTAATCAAACCCTCAAAAGACTTGGAAAGTCTTTGAGTCTGCAATAAAAAAAAAAAATTTGGTTTTGGGTTTCATTTTTTTTCTGAGTGACATCATAATTAAGGTAATTATCATAATTAAGCTATTTTTGGCTGCTGGTTCTTGACCTGGGCCGAACCGCTAGACGGAAGTATTTCGTTGAAAATTTTATTGGAAACTAGGCTAAAGTCTGCATCTTTTGAGAGCTTGATCAACTTTCTGGCATTTCTGGTTCAAAAGTTGTGATTTAAAATAAACAAACATAGTAATTATTTAATTTTGGGATTGATTACTTTGTTTATTTTTGATCATAACTTTTGAACCTGAAACCCTAGCAAGTCGATCAAAGTATGAAAAGACTGGGATTTTTGCCTAGTTTTCCAATAAAAACTTGTGTGAAGTATTACCATTCTAGCGGTTTGGGCCTAGGCCAGATGAAATGGGACAAAAACGCTTGTAACTATTCCATTTATGATGTCACTCACATAAAACCCAAAACTCAAAACCCCACATTTTTTTGTTGCAGACATGAAGACTTGCTGAATCTTTTAATATGGGTTTGAACAGCTCTCTACTGCAATCGTCGGCAGAGATACTCTTGCGCAACAACACCTGCAAACTGCTGGCTATTAGCCTTAGCCTAATGGAACAGAAGGTGTTAATTTGTGAAAACTTATTTCTCCCCTGCCTGCAACCTGACAGTAATGCATAACGAGTGTTCGGTAGACTGTATTATGCTTGGTAGAAATGTACTAAACCCTGAACCTAAAACCCAAACCAAAAACTTAAACCTAATTCCTAAACCTTACCCCTGAACATACAGCCTACACCTTAAATCAGTGTTTTTTTGTAGCAGTGGCTACAGGTCCGCCAGTGGACTTTCGCATTTGAAAACTTATCTGCTGCCTGTAATTTGATAGTAGCACGCGATGAGTGTGCAGTAAGTACATTAGGCTTGGCAGAAATGTACTTAACCCAAAACCTTACTCTAAGCTTAACCCCCACCCAAAACTGTAAATCTGAACACAAAAGTTTGGAAACTTTTAGAAAAAGTGAGTCTTGTGAAAAGTGCAACCATTACTACAAAAACGAAAGGCGCCAAGGTGAGAACCCAACTGAAAACCATTAACATAGCAGACGTTAAACGCATCTGCTGTGCTACCATGACAGCACTGTTAAAGTAATAAAGTCAGTGTTTTATTCTAACTGCATCACTGCTGGCCGACCTATAGCCACTTCCTAAATCTAACCCCCAAACCCAAACTGTAAATCTGAACGTAAAAGATTGAAAAATTTTTAAAAAAGTTAAGAAAAATTACAACCACTGCTACCAAATGAAAGGCGCTGTGGTGAGAGCTGAACCGAAAACCGTTCAGCAGACGCAGACACGTCCACTTGACTACCAAGATAGTGCCGCTAGAGTGGCAAATTCAGCATTTTTTTAAATTCCAACTGTGGTTCCACCAGTGGACCTATAGCCACTTCCTTAAAAAAATATAGTCAATGACCAAAAAAAAAACAGATTTGAATTGTAGTCATAGATTCAAACCATATATTGCATGGATATATCTGTACAATTTTTATTTGATTTAGAAATTTGAGTCTTTGGAAATTAAAAATCTAAACTTGAAATATAGTTTAATACGTTTATTTCTTAGCGCTTCCAAATTGAATGTTTTTACTGCTTACTGCTTCTCATGCAGTGTTTAAATATTTCAGATTCTACAACAATGAAGAAATGAGTGACATTGTTCTAAAACTAGGATCACAAAGATATTATGCTCATCGCTTTGTTCTTGTTTTGATGAGTGATGTATTTCGTACAATGTGCTCAAAACGGTAATCGTTGTTTTTCACGTTGATGTGATGACTTTTTGTGTATCCCTCATAGAGGGCAATTTTATTTTCAAAGAGGGCGATTTTTTTTCTTCATTCAAAAACACAAATATGAAACCACAAAAATCATAAAGATATTGTGCAATTACCCAATGACCATNCTGGAGTATTACCAGGCACATATCACCACCAATGGGGTTCCACCAGGCACATAGTACCAGTGAATGAGGCACATAGTACCAGCNAATAGGCAGAGGTAAAGACAGATTATATAAAGGTTTAACAGTAATTCAGTATGTGTTGGGTACATGAGGCCTGTTGAAGCAATCTGGGTCCAAAATTTTGAATTGTAAGTTTTTATTTCCTGATTTTTTTCATAGATGTTATATATGTTCTTTAGAAATTTGCTTAAACTGAAATATTGGTGTTTTAAGCTTCTCAGATGAAGGGAGTTGACTTTTTCAATCATTAGATTTTTATATCTCTATACAGGGGTCAATTAGGAGATGGTTAGGTGGGGCATGGGCAAATAAGGCTGGGAACTACTGGATTGCAGCATCATTTGTTGAGTTTTCTATTGGTTTGTTGATTAAACAACAATTCAAAGCTCTAGGTTTGCTGAAAGCTTTGAAGGTATCAGCAGACTAAGCTCTGCTTTCATGACTTCGTGATGATTCAGTCTTACACAATACACATATCCCTTTTCAAGTGACTAGTCTCCACAAAGGTGATGAAGTCTCATCAATCAGCATTTATTTATGGGAATCTAATTTCACATTTATGCATCATCCATCCTGAAATCTGCATTTAATCAAATAGATTCTGTTTTCTATTAGATTTTGTAACTGAGGATGTTTAAAGTTTCATGAAATCAATTTTGTATTACAAAAATGTTTGCTGATTGTTTAGACTCTGTTGCTTTTGTGGATACTAGTTGCTTGTTTGCTGATTAAAGTAGAAACAATGTATTTTGAGCAAATGACCCTCTCATGACATATATACCCTTTATGCCTTTTGAAATTATGAAAAATCTATTGGAGACTTTAGAATCTTAAGGATATCGGTGGTAGCAATCAATGCAAAATTTCATGCCTGGACTATAGTCTAATACAGTGTTTCCCAACCTTTTTATGCTTGCGGCACCCTACAGAAAAGAATAATAATTTACGGCACCCATAGCAATTTGCTTTGAGGTTTGATGATAGTTTGAAAATGTATTTTTAATGATATGGTAAAAAACGTGCTAGCCCACGGCACCCCTGGGCACTGTAAATGGCACCCCGGTTGGGAACCACTGGTCTAATAGCTATTGCCAAAACAGAGACTGTGCTTTCAGATGGGACAGCAACAAAGTGAATGAATTGGAATTGAATGAAAGTGATCAATGCATTCCAGTGTTCCCTGTCTTTCTTCACTTTTTGTATCATGGAACAGTGTTTGTCAACACTAACACTGCCTTACCACTGTTAATGCTTGGTGACAAATATAATGTACAGCCTTTGAAGACCAGTTGTGAAGAATACATACAAAAGCAAGTAAGTATTTGACTTGATTCTTATGATTCTACTGTTTCTGATAAACAAACATAATATGTTTGTATATATAAGAAGCTATAACCTCAGGTGCTGATATGATGTAAGATGAATTCATCGTTTTTCATTAATAATGTAGTATTATTGTATTGTGTTCATGAATTTTTTTTGGTGATGCAAGGTGTGCTGCATGATATCAATGTTGTTTTGCAGTTATTGCATGCTTCAGTTTGCTTGACTCTATGTATCCACCTATAACATATGTGTAAAACAATGAGCTCTGAGTTAAAGTGATTTTGTTTCAAACTTATAATAAAAAATTTATGAAATTTCCCACCCAAATTGTTCAAAAAAATATTGTTCTGTGCCTAAAACAGGGGTTCCCAACTTGGGGTACATGTACTCCTAGGGCTGTAGTAGATCTAGTCTCGTAAAAGGGCAGCTGTTGCCTTTTGTGAAAGTGCAGCTTTTGATGAAACTTACCAGAATAAAAACATTTTTTCTACAAGTGTCCTAAGACCCATCAAACTCGGCTAGTAGCCTAACGCATTCAGTGTGGCACTGGTAAAGCTTGACTAATAAGACTTTTTTGGGCCAATACTGATGCTGATATTTTTACATTACGCAAACCACAGTTGAAAGACATTACAGTGCCTTTTTTCAGTATCTAGGCCACATAAACAAATGGAACAATTACAGAAGTTTCAAATGAAAAAGCAGATTGTGATAAGTTAGGAACATATTACAAGTAGACAATGATATATACAAATGACAAAAGCATCAGAGCAAAGAGCAATTATGAAGATTGACATGCATAACGCACGACTCATTGCAAACAGTGATGAAATCATTACTTTGCTGCGATGAAGAACCATACAACATTGAATTCTGCACAAACCTGGGTCACTAAAACAGTCATTCACCACAGCACATACCCTGATTTGTTCACAGGCAGTCATCTGCTTACCGCACAAAAACCTGTGAAGTGAGTGTTAAGTCATAGAGCGGTTTATTGGGATGATTGCATAGTGGTCTAAATATTACCCATTACTTGATGTACTGTGGTCAGAGGGTGATGCGCCGTATGGAACAGGACAGACAATTTCGTTAATCAGAGACGATGTAGCAACTTGGGTTTTCAAACAATCTGTGCAGAACAATAACACAACAGATTTTATGAGGAAATTCCCAATATACATTGGCAGAATTTTGCTGATATGATACACAATAATGCCGATGTATCGATCGAACTCTAGTTACCACTAGCATTGCAAAAACACAAGAAAATATTTCCCGGTTATCACATGTTTTTGTCAAAGCACATTTACTATATAACAACTGCTGTTTGTTCCTGCAAATGTGGTGCTGAAAAAAAAACGAAGTTTGGTGAACAATCAGCAAACGTGTGGCATACAACAAGCAGGTTTCTCACACAGTATTGAAAGTATCGAAAAAGTATTGAATTTCAAAATTGGTTTTCATAACCTTGAAAAAGTATTGAATTTGGGCAAAATCTACATTAGGTATTGAAAAAATATTGAAATTCTAAATGGAAAATAAATATGAAGTATCTGAGCAGAATTTTACTGAAGGCAAAGCAATTCATCATTTATGCAGTGTTGAACAGTGTGTAAAATTGAGTTTTATGATTAAGTTTTTAAAAAATGAAGAGAAGTAATGGTGGTGAAGTTTTTTAATTTGGTGTTGAAAAAGTATGGAAAATGAATTTTAGAAATGTGTGGAAACCCTGAACAAGAAGAATTTTGTTTATCGTGTAGAAGTTTTAGACTTCTTGCACAGCAAACAAGTTCGTCAACTGTTAGTTCCAATAAAGCTGTTTTTGAAATACACTGCTGGTATTTTGCTTTATTTTCTGAGGCTAGCTGACAAAACTGTCGGAAAAATATAGCTTCGGTGGAAACCAACCCATGTTACTTGGAGTGATGCTGAAGTAGGCCTAAACCTTATTTAATCCTAACATGACCTAGTAGGTGTAAACAGCAGAAAAAATTTAGGCCAAAACTGCAAAACCAATCAATGTGTTGGAGGCTGGTTCCTCTCACCATGAAGCGAAATGTTACAAAACAGCTCTGCGTATGTCTGGCAGTGTATGAGTTGTCATGTCTGGTTGTATTGAAGCTGGCACTGCCAGAATAAAAGATTCCAAAACATGTGCATTAGATGCAATACCAATTTCGATTGTTGAAAAAATGTGGTTTGTTTCACATAATTCCAGAAGCGGTATTTAGACAAACATGGGCGTAGTGTTTATTAATACTGTAATACTATGCAAAGTCAGAAGAGAAATGTTGTTGACTGTTCCAAACAACCTGTATTAGAGAACCCCAATGGCAGCGTTTAATATCTAATTGGCATTTATGAAAATACCTACAGTACAAAAATGGCCTGTCATGACAGCCAAACAGACCCCCTGGATGCACCCCTGTCATAGGGGTACATTTGCATATCTAAAAGGGTACATTTAAGATTAGCGATAGAAAGAGAAATTATATAATATATATATTATTTCCAAATAGTAATACATATATCAGTCAATATTATTTTAAAAGGTCTTGATATGCTTAATTTTAATTATATCTTAGATTATAAATGATAAAATATTCAGTCTCAAAAAATTTTAGAGGTACATGTTCATCTATCGAAAACCTGGAAGGGTACATGGTCAGAGAAAGGTTAGGAACCCTTGATCTAGAGCTCGAGTGATAAGGTTTGCCGACTACCACGGTGAAGAAGTACCTGACGCAATGAAGCGAACGAGGGATTACGCCTGACTATTCCTGGCTCAGCCTCAGTATAGATGGTCCTGAAAGCTGCATTAGCGATGATGATAACCAGCAAGTTTCTGGAGTGCTGCCGCAGCCAAAAGTTCACCGCGGTTTTTAAAAATTGAAGCAGTGCATTTGTCTTTCAGGTAAGACAAGGAAATGTTGCTGGGGCTATCAGGTGGTTGCCATATTTGCAACTGTGTGCTCATAGCGATCTGGAAAAAGCTTGCGTTGACGTAATTATCTTGGAGATGGAACACGTCTTAAGTCAGAACGATTTCCTTCTATTAAATAATGAACTTCTGATCTTGCTGCTTCAGCGCGACGACCTTGTTGTGCCCACGGAGTATAGTCTCTACCAGGTGAAGGCTTGGTTTTTGGTAACGCTGTATTACAACAAACTTGGCATGTAATTGTAATAAGAAAAACCTTTTTTTGCTTTAAATGTGACGAATCTGGTTTGCAGATTGCAGAGTGTTGAAGTCGTGNATTGCCGTGTTTTACATACGTTATTCCAGAACTGCCTTTTTCTCTTCTCATTTTATCCTTTATTGTGTTTCAGCTTCTTGGTTACAAAAATAGCTCACCAAGCCGTTAATCTTTCTATTTCTTTTCTGTCTTGATTTTTCAAAAGTATGAGAGTTGCGATTGTCGTGATGCATTTGTGCAGTTGTTTTGGTCAGTTAAAGTTAAAGGTCGAAAAAGTGTCTTCGACACAAGGGTGCTGGCATTCTTAAGGACGAAGGTTTCAGAAAAACGGTTCAGATTCTGTTTTCAAAAACGGCTTGGCGTGTCACGTAAGTTTATTTTAGAAAAGCTTGTATTTCTTTTGTTTCTCCCTGAGCGGGGCAAAGCCGGGTGGCCGCGATTGCCAGCAATCTGAGTTTGTTTCACTTTGTTTTCAGGGAGTAGTGAAATGGGTAGAATCTCGTGATGGAGGAGACGCAGTCAAGCAACAGCACTTGCAATCGGTGCTTCCCCTGCTTCGATTCTCAATGATGTTCCCCGAGCAATTACTGAATATCGAAAACTCTGAGTTTTACCAACGTCATCAGGATGTCATGTCACCTTATCTTTCACTCGCCCACAGATTTCGCTCGCTTGCTTCAGAGGTTGGTGTTTCTTAAACTTGAAACTACAGTAACCGCAGTGATATTCGCAATAAGCGCAAATTTTTTGAGGACTTCTGTGTTTAATCAAAAGTATTTTTACCTGAGCCATTGCGGTCGCTTTGTCTTGCACCATCCGCGCTGCATCATTTCAGCGCTTGACAAACAAGCAGCACGATCGTGGAATTCACCAAAAAAGAATTTACTTAAATAACACGATCATCGAGGAATGCAGAAATGAAGTTAGTCTGACTTTGACACGGCGTGACGGGTAACAGTTTTCCTGCGAACATTATCTTGTCGTGCTTGTTGGTGACACTTGTTCATTTTACGTTTCCAACGTTTTGTTCGTGACCGAAATGTTGCATAGTCTTCCAACAATGCAGGGCTCTCATTCTGCAAAGACAATTCTTTGCTTAGTTTTTGTTCTTGCATCGCGTGACTGCAGTACGCATCTGAAGCCACGCGAACCTTGCAATGCAGTAGTTCTCTTAGATTAGGCTTTCAGAGAAAGGTGCTTGTGGATGTGCAAGTGATGAGGTCTGGATGAGATTTAAAATTGTCCAGAGTAAAAGATTTCTTTTCTGAAATGAAAGCACAAATGTACACTTATTTACGCAGCAAGCACCAAACAAAGTTAACGTGAACATCAGGAAATTTCTCGCATAGCGTAGGCCTCGGGAGTTTTGTTTTCATGAGTTTTCTTGCGCAACCATTATTTTTGTTGGACTGCGGTGGAGGTATTTCAGAATGTAACTTGACTTTGATCACTGTTGCGCTCCCAACACTTGCCGAACTGAATTTGCAAACTTTCAATAACAAAAGGTTCTTTGCCGTTGGACCAGAATGTTAGGTTTTATCGCCTTTGCAGAAGTATCGGACGGTTTTGATGAATAAACATTTATAATTTTTATGCTGTTGCCTAAAATTTATTACCAATTATCCATTCGTTCACACATACTACGGCTGCGCATGGTTATCTCCAGCTGCTTATATTTCGGTATATTTTCTACGGGTGTTGCAATCGTGGTCCATTTTCCTTAGCAGCAATGTGTTTCTTGTTAATTAATAAGTAATGATGCTGTCTCTTAAAACTTTGATTAACTATTAAATTCGCAGCTTTGCGGAGTCTTCAGTTGCAACATGCTTTGGTAGCAGTGGAGACTGTTTTTCAATCGTTTTTTTTTCTTCAAGTTACAGCCACTGTAATGAAGAAGGCTATTTCAGTAACTGATATAATAACCTGGCTTGAGTTTGCTTTGTCGATCACGATCTTCTGCCAACGATTTGCAAAACTGTGACACTTGTCACACCAGGCATGTGACCGGATGCAGTAACGTGCGCTATTGCCCGTGATTGAATTGTCGATTATTTGGCCAACCAAGAGTTGAACGCTGTGATTACACAACTCTAGTCCAGTCGTTTTAAAGGTTTGCGCATCGGTTTGATTCGAATAATGTTATTGAGCGCAAAAGCCCGGGGTCACTCCGACTCGTACGGGACTGGTATCAAGCATCTATTCGGCACCTATTTTTGCGAAACATTGATTCGTCGCATAGTGTCGACATTCGGTGCACTGAAACTTAAAAACAACTTCAGAACCATAGGCATCGGGATTTGTTGCTGCACGCAAACTTGCTGTAACAACTTATAGTAGAATTTTGAAGTTCGTGTAAATCTTGGCAACGTCCGAAATAGCACACTTGCACAAAGGAATCTGCTTTAGTTCCTGAAGTTTGTGTGTTCTCAGGTGAATGATGAGACGTTTTCTGGCTTGGCTTACCGGCCTCGCAATTACACTCACGGCGTGTGGTGCCACTTTACTCAATTGGAAGCGGATGGCGCCAATTTTTTCAGCAAATCTATCAGTCTGACGAACGCCTACGATCCTTTGGCCAGCTCACTGCTCCCGCAAGAATCGAACTGGCAGGTCGGTTGATTCATTGTTCTTCGCTGACGATGTTGCATACAAATACGACTCTGTGTTAAAGTTATCTTTGACTCTGCTGTTCATTTCTGCGTCATCGCTTTGTTACGTAGCGCTTTGTTGTGGTAGAAGGTGAAGGAGGGCAAAAAAGAAATAGTAGTTTCCCGCTGTTGTAAACCTGTGAAACATCGGGAAAATTTCGGAAAAAGGCGATCAGAATCGATGAAAATCGGGTAAAAATAATAAAAAAAATGTTTGAAACTTCTCAAAGTGCTCTAAAAACTTTCAGGATTATAAATTTAAGGCAAAATTGATAGAAAGCTGGGCAGAAGTGTGATGGTGGCTTTTTCGTGATCTTTCGGAGATTTTTTCTCGAGATTTTTCGAGTAACAGCGTAAAGTAGGATTGTTTGTGTGAAGAAGTCTACTCTTTAAATCAGTGTTTCCCAACTTTTTTAGGGTTGTGGCACCCTGAAATATATAACTTGCGGCACCCAGTGGCGAACCCATAGCAACTTGCTTTAATAATTTGATGCTATTTTGAAAATGTATTCTTAATGATATATTGAAAATCGTCTTACCTCGCGGAACCCCTGAATATTGTAAAAGTATTGTAAATGACACCCCAGGGTGCCGAGGCACCCTGGTTGGGAACCATACTGCTTTAAATCATGCTCCCTTCGGCGATGTTGCGGGTATGCGTTCTTGTCGTAAATTTCTGCATCCGTCTTCAAGCGTTTCACGAAGAATGCAATTGATATTTCAGCTGCAGGTTGTCACTGATAAACGAGACAACGCGGCATCCGGGAAACTGGTATCAACCGCTGGTAGGTTTGTTTGAGTTTTCCCGGTCGGATCTGGTCGAGATCAATGTGCGTTTAACCAGTGATTTATGAATATATGTATACTTCAGGTTTTTCTGTGTTTTGATATACGAAAAGCGGAAGTGCTGAATAGCCTTGTAATGAAAAAAAAAATCATGGCGAAGGAAAACGATATAAACGACATTTTGCAGACGTTTCAATAACTCATGTTATCATCCCGTGTTTTGTTTCGGCATTTCGTGTGATTTTTTGCTCTGGTTTGAGGCCCAGGCGTGTTGTGCTTGAAATAATACTTGTTTCGAGATGGGTTGCTATTGAAGTGGAGTATTGCTTATCGGAGGTTATACGTATACATAGTTTCTTTTTTGCGCGTTACATATAAAAAGGCACGTATATGCTGATTGCCCTAAATTGTTATGCCGAAGCCGCATTATGTCATACAGTTGGCGCCGACGGAGGCCAGTGGCGTTTAGGAAGTCCGAACACGTTCTCCCCCACCTTGGCCTCCCCCAATCCCACCATACCGCTGCACTTGACTGTGCGTCCCCTGAAACCGATTCGTTCCAACACTCAAGTGGAAGTGTCGCTTTTCATGGTCAAGAAGGGCGCCATCTGCCGGCATTTGGATACAACGATTGTAACGGCGCGAGATAGCGCTTTCGAACACGGTAAGAACGATAATCGTCAAGACATCACGAGGATCACAGTTCTCTATTTTTTTAATTTATTCTTTATATTCTCTGTAAAATATTAATTCTCTATTTTTTAAAGTTGTCTATATTGTTCAGTTGGAATTTCAGTTTATAGGCGAATTCGTCTGTTATTCTTCAGTAATTGCAGTTGAAAGTGCAATTCCATTTATCTCTTTAAGCTGCAAAATAACAGCTGACTTCGTCCTACAGCAAATGAGAAATAGTGTAACAATAGATATAACCGTGGAGAAGCAATTTTTCGCAACGTATTTTGTAGAAAAGCTGCGAAGTTTAATTCAAACTCAAAAATAAACATTAGTTTACAAACGTCTTTTCCACTTTTTCTGACAAGTGCAGTGAACATTTTGATCTATAGCATCTTTTGTGCCTTGACCCAGCATTTAAATCGATGCGCACGTGAGAAAAATCATTCAGGTGAAGGAATTTGACTTAGTGTTACTTGAACAGGGCTCAAAGTAACCTGGATGGTTTCTCGGATGGCACCGATTTGTTGTCGCTGATTAAATAACATGGTTTCCTCCAATCAAACCGTTTTTAATGTTGCAAGTATTTTGCGAAGCTTGGTAGATTCTCCGCACTTCATCTACTTTCCGCATTTGAAACATCGTTCTAGATGACGAGTTTACCTTTTTTTTCAAAAATCGCCCGCACTCGTCGATTTACAGTTTAATGTAACTAAAGGCGCCACCGGCATTTAATTGCGTGGCACGAGTCCTTCGATCCGAAAAAAATCCTAAAACTACTTTAAAAATATGAAGTGACGTTTAATGTGTGAAACTTGGTGTGCTTCAAACGGTTTACTATTTCGTGAAAAAACATAAGTGCGTTTTATGTTTTGTCAGTGGCCATGAAAGTCCAGGGCAAGTGGGCAAGGGTTCCCGTGAGTCCGCTTGTCAGGGAAAAGCTCTTCCAACCGTCTCCCATGCACTTCAGCTTTAATCCTCCACACATGCGAGATACAGGCAACGTGTTGAAGTAAGTTCGTTTCACAACGCTAGAGTTACTTCGGGTCGCGTATGTCAGTGCTCGGCGAAGCAACAGCAACCGTTAACACTGTCGCCTCTGTCTTCACACCCTGTATGTCTTTATTTGGTTAGTAAGAGCTTGCGTAGTTTCAAACTGTTGTTTGGAGCTATACCATCCTGCAAATATTGCCGTTGTTATGTTACGTTAAGTGTTTATCCTGTACCAACGATTAGCAACCTAGCGTCACAGATCCCAACGGGTCGGTGAAAATGATTTGAAAGAAAACTCTTTGCGTCAATAACGGAATTGTTCGCTTTGCAGTTGTATTTCAATTTATTGACGTTATTTGTAGTTAACATCTTGATGAGTTTTCTTTACTTTTGCTAAAGCCCATTTTATGTTACGTAACTGCTACTTCTGGGGCCAATTTCATTAATTTATTTTTAAGTGTAGAAAGAAGTCATGCAGGTTTGAAATTTTGTTGCAAAGTGGTTCTTGACCAGACAAGGTTGGCAATTTCTGTTGTGCAACCAGGGACGTACCGAGGTTAGATGGCGCCCGTATGTTCGAACCTAAAGTCTTTTGGGAATAGATGTGCTGTATTGAAGAAAGTACTGCGACACTGCTGGGGCTTTTCGGCGTGTGGGGCATTTGTGCCCCCCTTGTCCCCTCGTTACGCTGCTCTCCGCACCATCACTATTAGTCGTGCAGACTGGGATCCTTGCTGGAAATTTGTTGACAACACTCTGTCGGGAAGGCATAGTCAGCTTCCCTTCAAGTCAACAGATATTTCTGCCTCTTTAAATGATGGCATTTGGCCTTTTGCAGAAGCAGACTGGTGGTGTTAACCCAGTGTGGATAGAAACAACAGTTTTATTGCGCTCATGTACTTCAGTGCTGTTGAAGTCCAGCTCGTTTATCCCCATTAAAGATCTCTAATCTGGAAAGCTAGCAGTTTTGAAAGAGAGGCTGCCGCTTTTATTCTGCGAATTCAACATCTTCATTTTAACTTCGTTAATTTGTCTCACCTGGACAATTTCCACTCAGCACTTGAATCAGAAACCGCGAGCAATGCTGCAGAAGTAAGAAACAGTTCTCGGTGCTGGCTTTTTTACACCAAACCATTAAGTGCAGCTGACCAGATGTTGCAGCATCGCGCAGCCTTTTCCTGTTTTTTTTCAAGATCGTCCCCGAGTCCATTAAGAGTTCTTCACGAAACGTAGTCAGGCTTACGGTAGATACTCGTACGTCATAACTTTGCTACGATATGAAGTGTTTCGCCTTTTCCACTATCCTTGTTTTATTGTTTGTATTTGAAAAAAACTTCAGTGTTGATGCATAAATTGTTTCACGTGGATCAGAAGGCAGTTACCTCCACTTATCCGGCGATCATCACTTCAATAAATGCATGCGTTGGTATCGCATGGCCTCATAACCATTGCATTTGCATGCATTGGAATCGCATGCTGGACGAACTGTGTTTTCCGCTGATCGTTTTTGAAAACGCTTCAGAAAAAAACTACGTTGCTGTACTATTTTGCCTAGGAAGCTGAAACCTATAAGCCGTATTTAGCTGCAAACAAAACTTACGTATCCTAAACTTTCGGCAGACATCAATTCAGCCGCGATGATCTTGAGCACCCCCCTGAAGTGGCTTGTTTTTCGATCGGGCCAAATTTTGGAGCCCCAGTGCGGCCGTATCAGAACGTGAAGGTCGCAGTTATCATGAAGCCTCGGTTTAAATCCCAGTCGGAGGCGCCTGGCCAGTCTGTTCCTGGCGGCGGCGCTGGCGATGAAGGGGAGAGCGACCCGGGGGAGATGGATGAAGGTCTGCCTATCTATGGGTGACAACATTCCTTCAATAAGATTGCTTGAATGTAACTTGACATTGTTTTTCGTCCAGTTTCGCGTTTTTATTTTTTCTCGTTGGATCTTGTGGCCGTCGATGTGAGTCGGAACTGAGATCAAAAAGATACCTGAATATATGTCAGACACTGTTTTGTACAAGTTGTTTATAGTCACTGTTTTCGCTTCTTGCACGGCGGCTCCCATTCTTCTGCACATGGTGCAATGTAGTTGCAAGCACAGGTACTGCGATTATTAAGCGATTTTCCTCTTATTGTAATATTCAGTTCATGTTATTTCACAATCTAGAACGATCGTCTTTATCCTGCACTGAACACATTTGCTGCAAGGATTTTTTCTGCGCATTTTCGGTTTTCCTCTCAGTGACGGATGGCATTCATCAGCGTTTTTTTGTGTTCTGTTGCCACGGTATGTATCGCCAACGGAAACAATTTAGCGTTGTTTACCCGGCTGATAAAAGCTTCTGTCTTTCCATACCTCCTCTTGTTTTTGCAGTAATGCTTGAAACTACTTCGGAATGAGTGTGATTGTTTACTGTCCACTTCCAGCGAAATGCGAATTTCCGTCATTGGCTTGTTTTGCTAAAATCGTCAAGTCCTCATTTTCTTCGAAACTGCCTTTGCAAAGCTGCTGTGTCATTTTCGCAGAAGTTTTAACTATTGAGCGCAATAGCACGACTGAGAACAGAACGTGTCCTCGCTATGGTTCATACAGAGTCTGGAAAAGCAGGGAAAAATTTGATTTTCCTGCCAGGAAAATTTCGGAAAAATTTGATTTTCCTGCCAGGAAAATTTCGGAAAAATTTTATTTTCTGTTGGTATGGAAAAAGAAAATAATGGTTTTCATAATATTTTATTCAAGATGAATATAATTTTACTTATATCGTGTTAAATGTTTTAGTGCCTGCATTGGAAAAGTAAAGTCGGGAAAAGGTCTTGAGAAAGTACGGAAATTTATATTCAGAATTGCGTAGGAACCTGCCTCTCAACGGATAAATTGGGTCACTTCTGCCTAGTCCAGTTACCACAATAAAACTTCCTCGTCCGAAACGTTCCATATCCCTAGGTTCTTCCAATATTTCTTTCAAGTGAAGAAGACTGCAGTTGAAAGGACTTCTTTCCGACTTCATCGTTTGAGCCAGTTCTTGTAATCAATTGCAAGGCCGCACTAGATCTTGGGGAGGTGTTGAACAATGAACAGTCATTCGATTGTCTCGTCATCCAGAACCGTCAGGCCATGCATTGCGTAGGGAGGTCGAAGGATTGGACAGTGAAGGACAACATGGTCAGGTCAACGGTCTGTTCCTCTGCGCCACACTCGCATGCCGCGGAAGGGGCCATACCCCATATATGTAAGCGGGATGCGAGGCGGTTAAGCCGGACCCACGATGTTCCTGACAGGGCAATTCCGGGAAGGTAAGTGTCGATGTCAGGGATGAAAGTACGGAGTCTCGTAGTGTTGTCCAACCACTCCGCATTCCAACAGTGATCCGCCCAGAGCGCCGCACTTCTGTTGTTGCAAGATCAACTGTTGAGTTGTTGTGCGGCGGGTGCAAATGAGTAGCTCGATTTGAGATGCCATACGTTCCCACCTGGTGGACAGGTGAGCGGATTGAGCAAATGTCCAGGCTCCGTGGCATAGCGTGCTAGAGGCAGTGTCAGAACCGTTACCAGAAAGTCTACAATAGGGGGCCTTACGTTTGTGCAAGGGGTCTTGACATTGAAATATTGATAAAAGCTCCACTGATTTATAGTGTTTAGGTATTTCAGTTTGGAGCTGGACAGTTTGGCTCCTTTGCAGCAAAGCTCAACAGATTGGATCCCCGCGACGATAGGAAGATTGTCCGCTGGTGTAGGACGCAGGCATCCAATCACAGTTCACAGGGCGTCGTTGATGTGATGACAGGGTCAATGAGGCGGGTGTGAGCACCAGGCAGGAGCGTAGTAATCTGCTGCTGAATGGACCAGGGCAAAGCAGGCTGGTCGCAGCATTGTTGCCCGAGCTCGCCAGCAGTAGGGGAAGAAATAAGTTGTGCTCCATCAATACCAATGTTACCCATAGACAGGTTAGTCATCAAGATGTAGCACCAGCTACAGGCTTAGCACAGGGACTTCTTATCTACTTTGTATTACTGCAGGTAAATTCTAACCCCAACCCACTATCTCTTTGTATGTCATATTGTATTGTCATATGACCACTTCAACAAAACATGTTCAACATCTGGCAAAACAATTCCATCACAGCTTTTGCCTCATGAGGCAAAATAGACAATACTAAGGTTGCAACCAAGAAATAGAATCATAATGCTCTTGTCACCTGAACCCAATCTCGTTCAACTCTAATTCTAACCTGAACCAAATCTTGTTTTAACTTTTTCATGTAACTCTGTATATTTTAGACACAAGCACAATGAAACAAGAACTACTGTTATCTTTTCACTTAGGCTACTAACTTCCGCAAATATAGGCCAGGGTTTCTCAAACTATGGGTCGCGGCCCCAAATGGGCTCGCGGAACGATTGGTTTGACAAACTAGATATAAAAGTTTTTGCAAACTGTACAAGAAATTAAAAAGTGGACTTGCAGAATCTATTTCTACTGCATTTCTATGGGTAATACCGTGTTTCATGCTGTCAGTTATTAGCCTACTACGATGTCTGCCTGAGCTATCAAATAATAATAATCAACTAAGCACAAGTTACGCGTTGTTACGTCATGGTTGTTTTACCGTATGCCTACTTACCAGTATTGACCTTCAAACTTCAGCCTGGCGGAAAGCTTCTGAGGAATCTGACTGCTTTCATTTTTCTGCGACAATTAAACTTGCAAGCATATCTATTTTTCATAGTTATAGGTCACAAAGATGGCGGCAAGTGAATCGGTCGCAGTTTAACGGGGAAAGTAGTTTCGCGTTTTGCAACGCACACTCAGTCCTTTAAAACTGTAAGACAAACTTACATTAAAATGTTGGGACTCGAAAACAAGTAAAGGTAGAAACACGAAGTTTGGTTAGTTGCAATGACTATTAAAATTTGCGAAGCTAAAGGCTGACTTTCCCAGAGCCTCATAAACCAGACACTGCTGAAGAAACCTGCGTTTGGTAGCGGCCCTAACCAAGGCACTTTTGCTCTGGGAGTAATACACGTGCGTGGTGAAGAGCAGGGACCGAGCTTAAGGGGGCACAGAGCCGTGTGAAAGGCTGTTGGGCCCCAAAAAAAATCCAGATGGGGCCCTATCAGCAAGCATTTAGGCAGATGCGTGCTTTTTCGAGCCAGTTGCAAATTAGCCCCTTGAGCAGCATATTTCAAAACCTAACCAAGCTGAACTAATAATGTTCAACTTAGGAGAAAATAACTTTAATGAACTGCCAATGCAAAATAAGTGAAAACTAACTTTATCACTTGTTAGTTGTTATCATCAACAAAGCGAAACA
>JGI24158J21664_10004376_pt1 | contig 18172 bp, 12 predicted proteins | sample Ectturendosymbi3_FD_21664 | JGI IMG/M metagenome (IMG submission 21664)
ATTTTATTTGAAATAAATAAATTTCATCACGGGGGGCCCCCTTGAAGCGGGGGGCCCGGGGCAATTGCCCCCGTTGCCCCCCCTTAATCCGGCCCTGCTCGCGCACTTGCAACATTCCAAATTTATTATCGTATATTTATATGTCGCATAGCGCTTGCAACGCTTGAAACGCTTCACTGATTGTGTGTCTGCACACTAAAAGAAACGTTTGCTCAGTGGAAAATTTTCTTAGAGGAAACACTGGTTGCTATATTGGGTTGCGGTACAAAAAAGGTTGAAAACCACTTGTTCTAGACCTTTATTGTGATGCCTGCAAGATAGCAGAGAATGGAAATCAATGAAATTGAAGGTAAAAAGTAGTTTCGGGCCTTGCTTGGGCCCGTCTTGGTGTGGAGCGAGCAGAACTGTCTGAATTTGCGGAAAACCATGAGGTATTTCCATCCTTGCTCTGGCTGCTGCCCCCGCGAACCTCGTCAGAGGAAAATGAGCATGAAAACGAATGAAGTAATGATCTGATAAATTAAAGGTGTTTCAAATCCTTCAGAATTTAACATCTGATGAAATCACAGTCTGTAAATCTTTGTGGATAAGCCACTTCAATTGCACATAACAGTCTCTTTTAACATGCCCATCCGGAAAGGTGATTCCTCAGGAACTTTCAGCAGCGTTAGTTCGGGCCTCGTGGTGGTCAAACAAAAGGATCTGGGTTTCAGTCCGAATACATATGCCTAATAGCGGAAACCGTAAATTTTTATTGAATCGAATAGAGGTACTGATATTTGCAGCGACCATTGTGAAAATGGGTACCTGTCGGTTGTAAAAACTCCACTAACTTAAAGTAGACAATGTCAACAGGAGACTGCAATCTGTGTAAACTTAGCAGGTTTGTATTAAAGCTTGAAGAATTTATTAAACAGGCATAGGCAGTTTGCTTGGCAAAAAATTTACCCACTTGCGGCATTTTCTACGTCACTATTTACCAGTTTAAAGATTTTGCTAAATGCAGTACTTCATCTCTCTATTGAAGCTTGAATTTGTTAGCGTCGCCAACTCAGCAGAAAACAAATTGATACGTAAATACTGTACTTCAAATATATGCCTACCCACACGTCAATCGCCACCGCTTACAAAGTAGGAACAGGATTGCTCTTGTGTGCATGCGGGGAAGTTGCTTGCATAACTTTCCAGCTCAAGTAACGGTGGAGTTTTGTTGCTATTAACTGCTTAGACTTGCAAATTACCGTTTAGAAATCAAACCCGTGAAAACACAGTGCGCTTGTGAATAACCGCAACTTCTCTGAGATTTTTGCGTAAGTGCAGTCATTCTGTAGCAATGTAAGAGTTTAAATAGCTAAGCCAATTTTGTGCAACAGACGCATTCTAATGTACCTCTTACTTGAGGTCTATGCTGTATCAACGGCAAACGAATCATATACTTAACAGAGGTCTACGGAGTCTGAAATTTTTGACTCGGACTCCGCTCCTGCTTCGGTTGAATATGCTCCGCTCCGACTCCGAAACATTTTAAAGTTTTGGACTCCGACTCCTGCTCAAACTCCAAAGTGAATTATCTAAATTTTTGGCAACGTCTAAACGACTGTATCCGGTTTTCGCATTAAAAAGACTGAAAAACCGTATCAAAANGAATTTGCTGATCACTGCAATACATGTCAGTTGCTTATCAGATAAAGGATTAAGGTGGCCATAATTTTTTTAGGCAGTGTCTANTTTGCCACCAAGATGGCAGCAGCAAAAGGCTTGGTAGAAACGAAGTAAATGTAACTAGTTCATGTTCATCCTTCTTCATGTCGAACCAAAACTCACAAGTCTATTTCATTAGTCTGGCGGAGGCAGACATGTTGACAACGTTTTGTTGCTTAGCACTGCCTTCGGATTGACCCGATTTGTTTCTAACTTCTTGGTGACTTTTGGGAATGCACTACAGTATATTTGGAATCAGTGGCGTCATCTTCACGGTAATAAATTTATTTTCATAATGAAGGTATGAATTAGCAGTTGTACTGTTTTCAGAATTCCTCAAAGGTAATTACGTTTCATGGACTAAAACAGAATTCACGTGTGTAATTTGATCTTCCTTAGCGAGATATTCTATCGCCATTTTCATTTTGTGCCGGTGGTAACGTCACACGCCTTAACTTCTTTGCAAATTAGTGATGAGTGACATACACCAACCAGTGCGAATTTTATGCGTCTGCCCAGTTATTGACTTAAAAGACGCTTCAACCGTGCCGAAATATGTTCTTGCCACTCTCCGGTTTTGAAACGAAATTCCGATAACTGGTGGCTGGTCGTGTTTGCTCCACGTCATTTGGGATCGAGGGCGTGACTTTGTGTTTGTGTTGGGGTGTACGTATGTATTGCACTTAGCTACAAACCGTATTCGAGTATGGCGTCGACAGCGGCTGCGCTCTACACATGCGATACTGACAGATCGTTAAGTGTTACAAGACCACCGTAACACGTGCGAAACTAATCCGGTTGAAGTTTGGAATAAGAATTGTTGTTGGTGAGCACTCTTCCCACTCGTCAACCGCGGTCGCTTTGTCGTTGAAGTAGTCTTTCCAGTGTTAAACCGATGCAAGGACGACTGGACAGCTCGACTGCTGCAATCCGCGGTCTTCGTCATAACTGGTTTCGCTGATTTGCGAAAATTTTCCCGCAGCTTTCGTTTGTGCGGCGCGGAATTCCTGCAAGCGCTAATTTTAAAATCTTAGTCTGACCCGCTCAAGGAACAACCCCCCGAACTACCATGATTGGGGGGAAACGCTCCAACCACAGGACCGTGGCAACAAACTGGGGATATGAGCTCAAGGTTTGCGCATATTCACCGAATTCTTTGGGTTTGTGTTTCAAGTTCGAAATGGACTTGGGTGTATATCTTTGTTTACTGACCTTTTTCATGATATGCTTTCGTAATTTATATTTTAAGGGGGTTTAAATGCGTATATTATACCACCATATGAATTAAGCTATAATGTCACCCTATATCCCTGGCCATCTGCGCCTACCCAAAAATTAAAACATTGAAAACACTGTTGTTGCAAATATAAAGTTTAGCAGGAATTACTATGCATTTTGGTTGAGATAGTGATAAATATTGGTGAGGCGAAATTTGGTGTTGAAATTGTGGTCACAAATTTTCAAAAAAGTTCTTAATGTTTTTATTTTAATTCGTTTTTTATGGGTACAGTTTGTGTTTCAGGCCAACTCCTACCGTGTATGTTTTTTACCCGTTTTCTCATCAACGTCATTTACTCAAGTTCTTCTTAACAGTTAGGGAAAAATTCCTAGCGTCGACCACAATCGCAGCAACTTTTCCCCATTGTGTGAACGATACCTTTTTGTGTTAATTGCAGCTGCAACTAACTGTAACAATGTATTTTCTACGAATGCGTTCAATAGTGCAAAAATTTACAGCATTTCTACAGTTTCAGAATATTGCAAAAATGCAAAGCCAATACCTACTTCGATGTAAAAATCGCAAGTGATCGAAATCAAATCGCATCTTGTATAATCCCTGTGCAATGTCGTTGTTATATGTTCATAGTGGATACATTTGTGCTTCATTGCCGCAGTTGCTGGAGCAGATCTGTTTATTTTCGTTTTGGGCGAAAAGTCAAAACGTGTTGGTTCTGATGTTGTGAACTGTTAGTTTTTGTTTTTGTTGCTAAGCCTACCAACAAAATGTACTTCCTACGTTTCCTTTCCCTGAATCGGGACAACTCAGCGCCATTGTTGTGATGTTGTGATTATTTTTTGCCAACATTACGTGGCTGTTTGTTTGTATCAATATCAACGTCGCAGCAACATGCTTGTTTATATGGTTAAAGAAGTTTGATGTGGCAAAGATCGCCATAGCGAACTGTCAGTGAGTAACTTTCCGTTGTTTTCAATGTTGTGTAACGGTCACATTTACCTTGAATGGATAAACTCACTTGACACGCCATTGGTGCGCAGACGTTTCGAACGCCATCTGTTGCGTTGGGTTCGTGCTGCAAATTTCGTTTTGAATTTTTGTTGTGAAAATTATCAAATCATAGCATGCGGTGAAAGATCTATACAAACAAAACAAGTTGCGTATGTGAAAAGGTACCTACGTTGGAGCTGCACTAACGTGGGGTATCACTCTAGTCTGTTACCTGAAGATTGGGACTCGCTTGTGTGGACCACTCGGCAATCTTCTTTCCAAGACTGGATGTTTGTGCTGCATAGATTTCCTTTTTTTTGCGAACGTATGGGGCAAGGCCGCAAGATTTTTAACTGAGTATTTTAGAATGATTAGCAGTTAAAAGTGAAGTAACATGTTTTATATTTTTGTTCGTGCACGTGATGCAGTTTCATACAGATTTCCAACTTCATTGTTTTTCTATCTCAGCTACCCCGGTAATAACCCTTGACCTCATTTGCAATTAAGGCCTTATGCCACTTAAATGTGGTGGAGTCAAGTGTAATTGAACGTAGTTGATTACAATTTGGCGGAGTAATTCTAATTTATTGCAAGTACTTAGTCTCCACACAGGGGATGTGCCGAATCAACCCACAAAATTTTCAATAGGAGATCGATTTCACAACTCTACGCATTCTCAGTCCTGACACCTTAGCCCTAATTTCATTGCAATTTCAATTTTTTTCTATCTAGTAATTATAATTGAATTTGCTGTAATTACATCCACAGACGGGGTAATGAACTTTTCCCTTATTTTTGTCATCTGCAATATGCTCACAGAGGACTGACCATAGGCTATAGTTCCGGTGGCAAGACTGAGGGTTTTTGCTTGAAGAATGAATTGCTGGCAGATTTTTTTGGCACGAATGGTAACTGTCTTGTACAAGCTACTTCTCTCAGTCACTGATGTTGGTAAATTCCAGCCAGCACTTTTTTGAAACTATTTACTACAGACCAAGTATGAGCACACGGTTGATTTTATGTTTGCCCATTGTAATTGACGTTTAACTGGGGGTGCATGTAGTTGCCATTGAATTTAAATTTTTGCGAAGTAGTTGTTACTGAAATTTTTCGCAAACGTGTAGTTGTGATTGGAAAAAGCAATTTGACTCCGTCAGTGGTCGTAATTTTTATTAAGCCAGGTGTAAAGTTGTTTGAATTGGGTCTCAAAATTACCTCACTGGAAGTCTTTCAATTTCAGAAAAACGTACTAGTGTCATCCGAGCATCTTATGCAAATGTATTCAAACTGGTTTAGATACATGTAGTTTATATTACAATGTAGAGTTTAAGCAAGTTTGGCATACTTTTTTTCGCCATCAAGGAAGTATTTGCACTCTCTTTTGTACTATGTTCCACACCTTATTTCACAAGTGAGAGAAGATTTTCAATAAGTTACATTTGGTAGTGACCGACACTGTTTGCTATGGCTAGTGTTGTTATAGTGTGTGTACGCACGAAACGTGCCTTTAACCTTATAGAATTCAAACACGCATCTATTCGAAATTGTTTTTACTAACATCGACCGTTAAACGTATTGCTAATTGTACCTCATGTTTGTTGATTGCCCGAGAGGCGTTGTTTGCATGGGTTTTGATGAACTGTTACCTGAGTTTACAAATAGCTACGCTTTGAGGCTCTGTAATTCGAAACTTTNGCTGCATTTTCCTCACTATCATCACATTAAACGTGAACCGAGTTTCTATTTTCAGTCACAAGAAAATTTAAACCCTCCTCGTCTCTAACTCTAGTTCAGGTCAGATGATTTTGCCTCCGAGCTATGGGCAATTTCAGTTTTCCCATTTCGGCAGGAGTAAGCGTTGACGAAGCCCTACTCTACCTTGGTTGGCAACCGCGCTTGTGACTTCTTTGATTGCAACCGATCGCTGCTCCTGGTGGCTCCAGTTTTTATCCACCTCTTTTGGATACGCGTAAACAGTTCAAATTGAAGATACTGTGGGCTCAGGCTTTTAAGAAAATTACTTACTCCAATGGTCTAATGATGTCGTTTCGAGGCACGGCTGCACAAAACACCTCGGCAGTCGTAAGAACAGATTGCAGCGCATGGGCTGTTGTCAGTCATTCCCGTAAATCTGTTATGAGCTTTGCTTTACTCATTCGTTTGTCATCTCGGTTTTACAAAGTGCAAGACGACGGATTACATTTCGTGTATTTAGCGCTCCCGCCGCCGTCGGAGCCGCTTCAAGTACTGCTCCGCTTCATATGACGCACGGTCTACGTTTCAGGTCGAGCACGCAGCTGGTCTGAAAAGCAACGTCGCCAAAACCTCTGGACTAAAAAAGGTTACGATCTGGCATACAAGGCGTGCATGTGCAAGTGTAAGCGTGGTCATCTTCGGAAAGATCTCGACTGGGAGATCCAACCGGAAACTTTGGGTAGGTTGATTAACCTTGCAATATTCAAAGTACTGTAGCGCTCGACTGGTACACCGGCATTTCGATACAAATCGGCCGATATAATGATGATGCCGATGCATCATAATGGCAAAATTTCACCGATGTGTGTCGGCAATATTAATTTGCAACAATGCTGACATTTACGTGTATTTTTTCAGTTGTGAGGTACTTACATTTGCTCGTGAGTTGGTTTAAAGTGCATTGTAATGTTATTTGACTATGGTTTTAGTGATAAAGAAATAATCCGCGTCGGTTGCATTGCCAATGAAAAATATCTGCATCGGCCCAAAAAAGTCTTGTCGGTCAACCTCTGATTTTATCACGTTGGTCTTTGGTGCACTTGTAAACTTACCAATTAAAGTTTCATATTTACAATTGAAAATTAAACCTTTGACAAGCTTCATACAGTTGTTTGGAAATCTGGCCTTGTCTCTGTAAGCTGAAGCTAGAGGCATCGCGTTTCCAAGGTTGCACCAACTTTTGACCTTGGAATGTCTTAATCTTTTTCGCTTGTTGATTGCTGGCATTGCAGAACGGTTTGCTTTGTGACGATAAGGTTTATGGTAGTTTTTCCACATGTGGTAGGAGTGTGCCACCAGAAATCGTGATACTTTTGAGCGCTTCTATTGATAAGCCGGCTGCTTGTTTCCATATGCTTGTTTTTGCGCGCACTACTTCGCAAGCGCCGCAATCCCGTTGCGTACTCTCCGTAGCGGTTGGTTTTGCATAACGGAAATAGTGCTCACATCCAGTCTTCGTCATTGTTGACGATGCCGTTGTCGTGCGTGCGCTGCATTGAAGCCTGGTGCTTTACGAAACAGTTCGAATATGCACTCTTTCATGCACTTGTCGCGTTTGAAGCACTCGTTGCTAAAGGACTGTGGTCGTGTAGATAGTCTATGCAAAGTGTTAAAGAAGCGCTTGGACAGATCATTTAAGCTGGTAATCCGGTGTTACCTTTGGTCTTCATATTTCTAGCACAGGTACGATATGCCCGGTAAATATCACAATCCATTTGCCCTCGCGATTCGCACGAACGCGCATCAGCATCAACATTTATGACACAAACCTTCATTTAGCATTATTTGTCTGATTAACGGCATTAATCTCAGTGCTGATTTCAGCTGCATGCAGTTTGCTCATAAAGCTGCCGTGGCTTAGCGAAGAGCACTTTTAAACTGAAGACCCTGACTTTGCCGCGATGTAAAACAGGCATCGTGATTCATTAAATCGGTAACCCACATGCGTGGCAAAATTTTTCTTCAGGGCCTTTTTTATGCATTAACTTCTGGCGAATTTTCGCTGCGCAAGTACGCTGGAACCTAGTTTTAATAACATGAAGGATCGAACGAGACTTCTTGAATGGCTTTTTGTTTCAACGGTATATTATAGAATAATATCCAAGCGCTTGGACCTTGAACTACTGGTCGGAAATAAAAGAAAATAGCCTTTACGAAGAAATCATTAGCTGTGAATTTTAATTTTCAGGCTGCAATGGTGACGTGTCTGAACTTTCTGCTAAAAAAAAGAATCGGAAGAAACACAAGGACCTACCGAGCCTAGGTGCAGCGAAGTTCACGGGCATGTGCAACAAATCCAAGTCAAAACCCATCCCAACCGACATGTATACACACTTTTCGTAATAGATCTGGTCATTTCCGTGTTTAACATTTAACGCATGTTGTTAAATGTGGTTTATTTCTTGTAAGCAGTTTGAATGGTGTAAGTTAAGTTGACATACTGTGTAAACCCAATAAAAAACCGCTTATGTTCAAGCAATTATTTTTTGAAAATTTTTGTGGTGTTGGCAATGAAGCTCTCATCTTGTGGTTCGTGAAGTGTTGAACCTTGTGGGTGACTTAATTTCTTTCAACGCAAGGATCTTTCAACACATTTTGAGTACACCTCTTGACCGTCTGTTTGAAAACGCACTATTCATCAAAACGTGTAATTGCTCAAACGGTTCCCGACAAAGTCATATTTTGTTGCATGCATTTAACACAAGAATAACCTTATATATATCCCAATTGTTGCGTTTGATTCGAGCAACATAAAAATGGATTGAAAATGAATCACTTTTGGTCTGTTGTTATGTTTCGGTTTTCATGAAATCAATATTTACACGTTGTAGCGCACTCAGCACGAAAAGCATTTTGTGGCATTTTGTTTGCAGCAAAGAAGCTCGCATGCGGCATAACTCGACGAGTTCAGCCGTTTCAGTTGATCAAGGTTATATCAGCGCTTCGCCCAGTGCCACCGAAGTCAGCCCCTACATGTTCTCACCGCCTTCCACACATGCTCGGTCCGTATTCAGCTTTCACGGCTCCAACCCATATTCCAACGGTTTTCATGCTCCTTCCACTTCGCCTCTGCCCGAAGTCCCAGACGACTTTAACCCTCCCCTAACTTCACACACCGCTCCTTCGCCCATATCCCCGGACATACCCCTTTCTGGGGTCTTTTCCCCTCCTCTGTCTCCTGCCGATCCTAGTACGAGCGCAAAAAGCCTGGATCTTCGCGAACTCCAGCGAGTTTTGCCGATGACAGGCACGAGGCGCAGTCGGGCTTGCACGGAAAGCGACATCCAAGCAATGAGTCAGCTGATCGACCACCTGTGGAGGAATGGGCGCCAATCGACGAGTTCTGCGGTCGACGGCAACTCTGCAGCCTCCCCATGCATTCCTTTTCCTCCTCCTTACGTCGGTGACAGTAGCTCTGCCGTTCAGCATGGTGGACTTCCGCAACAAGCTGCAGCTTACAGTGGCCTTCGTTCTTTGCCCATTCCCACGCATCAGCAAGGTTCCCGCACTCCCCCCTACTCTTCCGTGTTTCAGTATCAAGAGCCGCAGTCCTTCCCCCCACGAGTCGACGCTCATTATTCAGGGTACGGCGGCGGACAAGCTGCGGAGCATCTATCCAAGGTTCTGGCGTCATCTTACCGCCGAGATGGTTTCATGGGCGCGGAGCACATTTTGCGCAACAAAGACCTCAAAGAAGCGGAGAAGCGAGAATTGAACAAGTATATTTTGAGCAGGATGAGTGCGGAGGAATCGAAGCCGCAGGTTTGTTCGACTGATAGCGTGTATCTCATGTTTACTCTTTTCCGATTACGCTTCACTCGGGAAAGGTCAAGATAAAATATTTTGAATAAGACGACCAGCATCGTAACCGCCAAAACCTTTGCATTGCATTTTGGAAAAAAAGGACTGAGTTAGTCCAGAAAGTGAGCGCAGTGTGCATTTTTGGTTGGATTTGAAGGGATTGATACACTGTTGCAAAAGGATGCTTTTGACAGATCTCACCTGCAGCACCTGCTTTTACGGACAGCACTCGTATTCCCTAATTGAACTTAGTTTCTGTAAAGTTGGTCGGAGTGTTTGCGTCTTTCGCCGAATGTCACTCTTATCCTTCGATCGAAGATGTACAACAGGCATAATAGCGCGTCTTTTGTGACGTGACAGGTCATCACAATACCCAACAAGTACGGCTGCAGCAATCACACTCGAACCGAGATCAGGCTGGTTCCTATGCGTTCGACAACCTTTGCCAAACGATACGATTTCTCGGCGTTTCAAGTAAGTTTCCTCTTCGGCCACTGAACAAACACTTTCGCAGGAAGCGAAACTGGCGTCGATACCGCCTCAGTTGCTTGTGTCTATTGTGCTGTGCTGTTGTGCCATAATAGCGTTTTGTTGCAAAGCCCAAGAGAAAGAAACGATTCCTTTGTAGAGGCGGCATGACGGAAGAGAGCTATCTTGGTGGCCATTCTGCCATTTGGCCTGTTCACGCTTCAGCCGAGGGCACCTTTAGCAAAACATCACGAAATTTTAGTAGCAAGTTGCGTGTTATTGCAGAGCGTGCTTCCGCGCCAACACATCAATCCGTACAGAATAAAGATGGAAGGCGAGGGATACGGGAGCGACGACCTTCGAAACTTCATCCTCGCTAGTCTCAGCGTTGCGAGATGCTCGCAGGTATGTGTCTGATGTTTGGCGGAATTTGCCACTGAGTCGTGATGCGTCTTCTCTTTTACAATGCAACTTCGAAGGGTGATTGATGACTTGATATTGACAATTTGAAGGTAATCCGATGTGTGACAGATCCGTTACCTCATTCGCAGTGAAATTGAAGTTTTGTAAATGAAGTCTCTACTGTGCGACGCAACATAAATGAATTTCCGGCATGACGAAATCTGTTGGTAAATCGGGTCACGAAACAATCAAATATAGTTCACGAGGAGGCTGCACTTTTTTCAGCGCCGTCCTGTGTAAATCATGACAATCATGCACATAACGTTTGTAAAGAATTATTGATGCTCTCGCGCCTTTCACGTTTATTTTATGTAAGTAGGTCTTAGCGCAATCGTCTAAAATACCCAGTGAACGATTTGGAAAAATAAATTGGGTTTTAAGGTTCTGTCGCTGGTTTATTTATGTGAAGAACGATTTAACACACGAATACGAAGATCACCAGCATAAGTGCGCTAGAAATTGCTGTTCGAATATTTTGCGTTCACATAATTCAGTACGTGACAGGGAGGGGTTGCTTCTTGCAGATGAATTGCGTCATTTGTGGAACGGACTTGAAGATATACGACCACTTCCCACTCATTGATGGAACAATGTTCCTGAGCCCGGAGTGCAACGCGAAAACAGAGAAAAACTGCTTCAAGGTTCGATTGCACTTCATGCTTAGCTGAGGAAGATTCTTTCGAAAAAGTGGTATTACGCATATCGTGCGCTTCGAATGCCGTCATCGGCTCTACCAACCCGTGAAGAAGTAGAGTTGCAGAAGAGTGAAGCCAAAACACACAACTTAGTATTTTGGTTGCTCTTCTGCCTAACCGGTGACAAGGCAGTTTAGCGATTTTTCTGCAGCAGGAAATGGAGTTTCGAGCACAATTTGTAGCCGATCGCTCCCATTATTACCTCCGTCGACACAGCGCCCGAAATTGAATGCCTTTAAAGCCAAACAAAGCAGACGCAATGTCTGCTCTCAGTGCTCATCTCGCGGTTAAGGTAGGCTTCAGGACGAGCGCAGTGCGTTGAAAGCGCTGGCGCAGTGAGATCCTTGAATTTCGCGAATGCGATCGCTGCAAACATATATTGCGGTATGAACATGTTTGTCAACCAGCGTATAAGTGAAAAAGACAACATTATAAATCCCATATACGGAGGCGTTTGCGCTGCACGCATGTGATGCTGTTTTCTTTTTCAAATCTGGAACTTGCTTTGCCGCTTCGAAATCAACCCATGACTACGTGCACGTAACTTAGTCACGATGCTAATGATATATCGTGTTTATCAACGCTGCCAGGAACGCGAAGCACAACTGCATAGGTTAGTCGAGGACACTCAGCAAGTTGCGCTGCATTTGCAAGTACCAGGAATGCTTTGTGTGATTGCACGCCAACGTCGTTGGTTCTGTCGTGAAACTATAGTAGGCAAACTGTGGTAACACCTGCCTGATGAAGAAATAGCCTGTGTGGAGTTTTTGGCCGGAAATGTGTCGCAATTGTTCCACATAGGGGGGCAACGTGCACGACTTATTTGCAGCCTCGCTGTTGATCTGAAGCAGCAAGGCTCTCTTGCGTCATTTCCGTGGTAGTGGCTGCCTGGCGGGAAAAACTGGTAAACATGCCAATCTGATGATGCGATCGCATCACCATGCTATTGCGTTGATTACGTATTGAAAATGACATGCAAGTTATTTTTCCCCTTCAGATTATTTATGATCTTAATGTCTGAATGAAAAAGCAATGGGTCCCGTGTATGTTGGTAATTGTTAAGGGTGCACCTGAAAGCAGAGGCTAAGTCCTTACTTCAACAAGAAGAGGACAATACAGTACTCGTTTTCTGCAATTTTCTTTCGTGGTGATAGTTGTTTACCGCCGTAACGTTTGCATGGATGCGCTTTCTTTGCCAAACCAGTCCAAGCAACGCACAGTCACTTTGCGTCATGGCGTTGGTGGGACAAAATTGGCGGCGGAGCAAGATGGTTTTACGCGTCAAGCAAGGCTTTCATTCGCGTTGCGCTTAGTCATTTCGTAACATGTTGTGGTTTTCGTTTCACTTCTTCAGATCAAGATCGAAGGAAAGCACGAGTACGTGCATGCAGCGTGCTTGAGATGCTTGGAGGGACTGCACATGATCGTCTGTCGAATGTGCGATGGAAGATGGGAAGGAACCCATTATCAGCTCGGTAATGCCACGTTTTCTGTAAAATGCCTCCGGTGTTCTTGCTCTTCGCGAAGCAATCAGTAATTTTGCGTGTTGTGCCTCAGCAAAGCATGGGATTTGTGGCGGAATGTCGCGTCCAAGTTTTCCGAACCCCATCTATCTGACTTGCTGAAAACATATTGACAGATCAATGTGTGTTTGCATTTAATGATCAGTGACGCTCGCAGTTATTCGTCATATTCGCCGCGTCCCAACGCTGATCACACTTGCCATGAATAGATAAACTAAGTTACCTTCCGAAACGTTTTGGAAATATTTGCAGTACTGATACTAGAATAGGCTCCGGAAGCCGGACCGGGCATAAGGTAAACTTCGGCAAAAAGTTTTCGAGGCACAGATCATTTGCAGAAATAGGCCAAACGTTTACTGCTTGTCGAGTACCTGCAACAAGTGTCTCGTGCATCTTGTAGCAAAATGCATTATGCCGACGTGAGCTTTGGAATCGTCCAGAAAACACTTGATCGCCAACTTTGGTAAAACGTGTGCGCGATCAAGTGCTAAAGCTCGTGCTTCGAAGCACTAGCGGCACGTCGCGGGTGGTGTTGAATGCGCGCGCGCGACGCCGCGAGTTTGCGTCCTTGTCGTCCAACTGCGGAAGGATTGCGTTTGGGAATTTCGACTTCCTGTTTATAGTTTTAATCGGCGCCCGCATCGCCCACAGCTGCGCAAGCCGCTTTTCTGGAAGCAGCAGCCGGTCGCGGTTCGCTGCTTCGTCCCAGTACGAACTCTGCGCTTGATCGTTGTGGTGCGCTTGAGGCTTAATGCCGTGGGCGGAGTGATGTCGGCTGGTCACAGTGACATGTACTTCTCGCTGAAAAGCTGCGAAAAGTCCAACTCGGTTGAGTGGGCGGTCGTCGCACTTCGTGTTTAGTTGCAGCTGTTCGTGCTTTCGGCAACACACCTTACTTCATGGAAAAGGCCCGTGCTTGCTGTGAAATGCTAATTGAGAAGTGAACGTTTATCCCGAACTTGGCTTTCATTTTACCTCTCCCGGGACAAGTGAGCAACTAGTTCAGTGGCCATCAAATCGTGGGAAAACCTGCTAAGATGCGTGAAAACGTTGTTCAAATCCGATTTAGAAGATGATGTTCTCGGTCTGTCATTTGATGGTGTCTTTCTGTGTATACATTGCCTGAATTTCCGGTTACAATTTGTCGCCGCGTTATCGAGATAATGCGAAGTTTTGTGTGTACAGTTCCGAATGTGGTCGCGTTAAAATTTAACTTACGATAGACGGCTCGGGTCGTGCGTGATAAAAGTTTGTAGTGATCAAATGCTTCAACTTATCGACGGATTGGACTGAAGCCCAAATCCATTGCTGCTATTTTATTGTCAGCTTAGGAATATTATCCAGCGGTTCCTGGCGTAGCAGTCTAGGCACCAACGTAGGGCTCGTAATACGCGGTTGCGTATTTTTGACAGTTAATCCAAACCATACCAGTTGGGAAGTAAGCCTAGTCGTTGCAGAATCGCTGGTATTGTCTCTAGCTGGGAGACCACGTTTTGCGTTTGTGGACAATTTCTGATACGTTAATAGTCTTAACATGCACTTTGTTAAAACAGTAGGTGAGTTGTCCGCTTGTAGCAACGATCTGCATGAATGCAGCACAAACTCGTAAATGCCGAAAACACCGACAGATCACTCGAAAGCGTGCGCAAATTTTCGCAACGTGGGATAAAGAAATGCAAAACAATCGGCGCACTTTCGAAAGCAATAAAGCGATTGCTAACGAAGCCTAACGGTTATGCATCCATATATCTATCTCGGTTTCTTGGAAGAGTCATACCAGGCATTCCAACTGTGAAATGTACGCATCTGCTCCACACGAAAATTCCGCTCTCCCTGTGTATCATCCCAATACCGGTGAGATGCGGCTTTTGGGTGTGTTTCCTCAGCGCAGTAATTGCACAAAAGGTTGTGTGCTTTCACTGTTGCAATACTGTGCTCTTCCTAGACTCCAAGTGAATGTGTGTGTGCATTGGTTGTGGTGCTTGGTTTTGGTAAGTTTGTTAAGTCATCCCTGTCGATTAAAAAGCTTCGACGCAAGTCTGTTCTTGTCGTCAGCTGTGAGCGATATCGGGTTAAAGGCAGGCTCGTGGGAAACGAAAGTTTTATTTGCTACTCCCACCAATTATTCAGCTGTATTCAACCAAAGCCTCCTAGATAGACATTTTCCTGGAGGCCTTGATTCAACGGATTCTCATTTGCGATAGAAACCGTTTCATCAGTTGTTGAATGCATGGCTTGCAACGTGTCATGTGACATTTAGCTGCCATTGTAAGTTAAAACAAAAACGATTTTATCGTGAAAATTTTGTCTTAAAAATTTCCGAACGACTAGAAATCTTTCCGAACGACTAAAAAATCTTCTACTTTGCAGGTACACTGTACATGTATGACATCTTCGCCGCAAACCCATGTTGTCAGCGGCGACTTTGTTGCAAGAAATGCGGTAAGTTTCGATAAGAGTGCGTTTGAACAAAGTATCTAGATGAGGACAATCATTTTCTGCAGTAAAAGCAGCCGCAGTGGTAAACGACGTGTGCACAACACGCGAAGTACTTAATACTGAAGCGCTATGGACTGCTTTGCCCGCGTACGTGATGCTAAGGCGTGCCATCTCTCTATCCACAACCAAATTTGTAGTTGCTCACTTGTGCAAAGCACTGCGGTCGATGCACTTTCAGCAGTTGCAGGATTTCAGCAGGATTTCAGCAGTTGAACTTACGACGGTAGTGGCTTTTGATGTGAACAAAATGTATAGCTACGAGTGTAGAGTTTGAGTCCGTGTTTTCGCGTTATTGTGTTTTCAAAACTCATTTTTTTTTCTGTAACTGGTGTCCACAAGGTTGAAGGGTTTGAATCCATCAAATTTTTTAAATAGAAAATCGACTGCACGTAATAATACACATCTTCAGTTTTACAATCTTATTCAAATAGAATCCATTTGCTGATGGAATAAAAAGTGCTGATGGATTCAAACCCTTCAACTTTGTGGAGGCTGGTTACTTGAATATCAGTATGTGCAAGTTTAAATAATCGCAAAAAGATGAAAGCAGAACCACATCGGTTGATTCCTCGAAAGCTTGCGGCAAATTTAAGGCTTTCATTGGCTCATTTCTTCTGGTTATGTTTAATTTTTCATGATATTGTAATTGCATCCTCTCGCACAGGCTATGCGTTAGCGGATATCCGCACCGGATTGAGGTTCTACAGCGACTTCAGCCGTCAGAAGACCTGTCCGCACTGTGGCTGCACGGCATACCACTTCGTCCACGCAGCCAATTCCTACCAGCTAATGGGCCTGGTGTACTCGTAAGCGGAGATCCTTCTGCTTTGGGTCGAATGATTGTCCACTGCGTGAAAACTCTGTGGTTGTGATTCCTGACACGCAGACCGTCATTCATTACTTCCACCGTTCACTCCGATTACAGGTGAAAAACGTGGAAACTGTAGTATCATTTTTTTCTTACTTTAGTTTCGCTTAGTTCCTTTCCCAGCTTGAAAGTTCATGTTCACGGAAATCTTTCTGGCAAATGTGATCGACGCGCGATTCGAAATCTTGTGCAAACTTCCAGCGCGTGCGTGTTATCTCTTCTCGCTCGAATATTCTTTTTCTGCGTGACACAACAAACGAAAGGAATGTTGTGCGACCGTGAATAATTGATAATCGCTTTTTTGCCGCAACTACCAGAGAATAAGCTTAGGCTTGCGACTTGGAGTGCGGCTGAAATGAAACGCCTGTTACGATAATTCAACAGATAATTTCCTGTGTTTGTTACGTCACAGGGTCGTTGCTGCTCGTGATCATGCGCTTTATTTTGTAACAAACGTCCGCCTTTTTTTAATTTTTCCTGAAAATGTGTTTTCTTTTTTTGTTATATTTCCGAGCTTGACATTTGTTGTTATTGAGGTATCGATGAGCGGAGTGTACATGTTTACTGCTTATGACGCGAAGTTCTGCGTTCGTGATTCGCCCCCGAACGAGCGTGATTTTTCGGGGTCCGTTCGATGTTGAATTTTTAGACGAATTTTTTGCGTCTTGTGTCGTCCTGTCCGGATAGTCGTCGTTGAGTCCACACAGCAAAACGTTCCAAACTGTTAGGAAAGGATGCTGCCCGTCGCTCGTTCGTTGCCAGCTATAGGAAAAGTTTGCGCACAAGCTTGTAGCATTTCATTAAGAAAAGTACGTTTTGGAGGGCAGCGTCGCTCACTTACATTACATCCGATCCTGACCTGATATGCTCGGCGATTGATGCGAGGGCGACCGGTTGCCTGACGCTTTATTATCGAACGCTGCTGTGGTCCGTTCCTGTCGCTCGGCGCTGATCCGCAGTGATGGTAAGGGCGTCTGTTTTGCTGCAACGGAGTTTTTGTGCGTGTGCTGGGCGAAAGAAAAATTCCGTTCCTTCCACCGGCGTTCATGTAAAGCTTAGGTTTTTTTGCTCCACGCGCCGTGTTGTTCTGTCGCGCGAACCCACCCCAGCTGGTAGATTTAGTGTGAACGAAAAATTTTATGTCAATTTTAGGCTCTTCGCTTTTAGCTTTACGTGACGAAATAGACTTAAATATAGACAAGAGACAAGGCACTTTTGTAATTACTGCTGTTAACGAAATCCACTGGTACTGGCTGAACGACCGCAAGGTCCACATGGTAGCGAGTAGAACAATATTTTTTTCACTCAAGTTACAAGAGTTGCTTCGTTTACGCTTTTACCATGTCGTATCTAACCGGGCACCAATGCTAAGTTGCCACTTCAACACGGAAATCGTTTTAACTTTTCCTTTAGCCAGCTGTCCTGTTTTCCTGTGTTAGTTGTGTCGTTTCGAACAAGGTGTTTAGTTTTGAGCTGTTAGATTTCAAATGTCTGTGCCGGTGAGCGTGCGCACATTTTTCTTTGAGACTGCACGTTCTTTAGCTATGAACTTCTGTTTGGTATCGGTATTTTTTCATTTTTCTCACTGTTCGTCGATACAACAAATTCTGTGCAGAAGTTGCCTAAATTCAGAAATTTGTCTGACGGGCTGCTATTGCCTTTTAAAAGCGGTGTCGTTATCTCAAAAAACCCCATGCTTGCGCTCCACAAGCAGGATAGTATTTTTGCCTGAGATGCCTACGACCGGGCCGACTGGCCAGTGTTTTGTATCAGTGATAGCTGTAGCGCATATTTTTGTGAGTGCCTGTGTGTATTTTTGTGACTAGAGTTTCCAGACAAAATTGCAAGCAATGCAAATACCCTGTGAGGTTCGCTAGTGGCAAAGGTTCGCAGCGTTAGACCGGCGCAGTGTCGCTTTAACTTGCTTATGATATTTTAGTGAATTTAACGCTTCGTGCTTGGACGCGTGCTGACGAACCGCACAGCTTCGCCGCTGGCACCTGCTGCTGGTTTATCTCGTGCTGTACGCGTTCCCCGGTGAGAAATGTTGGGAATAGAACTTCGTTGTTGTGAATTCATTCAGTTCGCTTTGTATCTAAACAGCGGTGCGTCTCATTAACGCTGGACATGTTTGTAAAATTGTTCTTGCGGATTTCAGAACACTTTTTTTTTT
>JGI24158J21664_10004379_pt1 | contig 18167 bp, 13 predicted proteins | sample Ectturendosymbi3_FD_21664 | JGI IMG/M metagenome (IMG submission 21664)
CATATATGATTTCTATGATGATAGCGTTGGGCTGCAAGCGGTTTTTCGTTTTGAAGTGAAATGCAAAACGAAGTGAGTGCGCTGGGCAACATGGGTGATCCACCGCAATCACTTGACGTTTTGCTTCCATTTGTGTTTCACTTTCAAAGCGAAATTAAAATGAAACTTAAGATGAAAGTGCAAACGAAATTTAATACGAAATTGAAAATGAATTAACAATGAAATTGAAAATGAAATCGAAGACGAAATTGAAGACGAAACCGAAAACGAAATTGAAAACGAAATCGAAAACGAAATTGAAAACGAAATTGAAAACGAAATTGAAAACGAAATTGAAAACGAAATTGAAAACGAAATTGAAAACGAAATTGAAAACGAAATTGAAAACGAAATTGAAAACGAAATTGAAAACGAAATTGAAAACGAAATTGAAAACGAAATTGAAAACGAAATTGAAAACGAAATTGAAAATGAAATTGAAAATGAAATTGAAAACGATATTCAAAATGATTTTTATCAAATTTTAAATGAAATGGTAGATGAAAACTGAAAACGGCCTTTACAGCCATGGGCCACCATGCACGACTGATGCACCATCAATTGTGCAAGCTCGGTTACTTTCCACAGTTATGCAGCCTGAGATATTTTCCTACCATGGTGATTGAAAAATAAATGTACAATTTGGAAGGTGTTATCTTTATTAGTTGTTTCGTCTAGTTCTGAGTCGAACAATAATTTTTCTTTAAATGCCTTCTTTGGCCAAGTTCTGGACAAAAATAGTAACTTAGAACATTTTTTTTTCTGTGGACTCATCAAGTTGAATTGCAAACCTACTTTCTGCTCTAGAAATCTCACAAACCACATGCGCGAGATATCCACCGACATTTCTTCATTTCGTCGTTGTAGTGTATTGATAGACGTGGGAATTGGGTTTAATTTTTGTGTTTATTCATCTCCAAATACACAACACACCATTATTTTTGCAGCTGGAAGAACACAGTTTTCATCCAGTGATGTGAGCTAGCTTTTGTTTGGTAACCGTAAGTGAAGCTTCATAAGATGCCTTCATTGCTGCACATTTTATATGTAGGCCTATAATCTGTCACTTATATCCAATCGTTTTTCACTGCTTCCCTCTGCTCGAAAAAGTCAATCTTCATGTTTGAATTCTGGATGAACGCTCTTTGGATATCGAATGAGAAGACATGCTTCCACAGTGAATCGCTTGTCATCACTTATTGACGAACTTCACACTGTTTACTGTGAATGTAATCCCGAACTTCAGATAGGTGTCAGAGTATTTCCTTTTAGTCCTCGACATTAGCAATTTTCTCGATCTATAACTTGGACCACTAACATGCACCATCTTTAAGTGCACACTGGGAATCCCAATATGGCGGACCAACGCTTCAATTAACAAATCATAAGTGCGTATAATAGTACTGTAATTGTTATCACTTCAATGACTTGTTCTTTTTCAGAAATTCTGCTTATCGCTGACGGTACTTATTCGTCACAAGAATGCAGAATTTGGGCGTGTGGTACCTGTTTTTTAAATCATAAAAAACAATATTTTTCATACAATTGACATTTATTACAAAAACTGCACTGGAAATGTAACTTTTTCTCTGTGGTTTGTGCACTAATAAAGTTATTTTGTACTTTATCTTGATGTTTTCATTGATGATTGATGACGGGGTATAGTACTAAAAACCGTGGTATATTACTCCCGGCGTCACACTTGCAATGGGTAGAAAAGAAAAGTCTGATATGAAAACGATCTTGAAAAAATGCTTTGTGAATTACAGCTCATGGCCTAACCATTAGGTTGGGTGATTTTCACTCCACATGGCGTTGAATGAATTAGTCCTTGCACTATCCATAATGTTGGGTGATTTTCACCCGACGTTATACTCCACTAACTATATCGCCGGGCGCATTACTCCCGAAGTCAAAAACTTTTTCTCCTTAGTGCAAAAACTGCGCACAGCGAATCCGAGTTTAAGTGAACCCGTCAAGTTGACAGAAAAATACCAGCAGATAATGAAGCGCAGGGCGCTACGGCGATTGCTTACATAAGAATCATGTTGTCACAACATCCGCTCGGGAGCGGTACTCCTAGCGCCTGCGATCTAGGGAATGGCCCAGCATGAAGCGATAATGCTTCTGGAAAGGATCTCTTTCAAGTGATAAAAGCTAGAACCGTGGTATGGAATTCCAGTGAATATCAACTGTTTTTCTATCCAAAAACCTGCAGTCTTCATATTCCACCTTCATTTGTTGCACTCAATGATAGACAAAAGCTATACCAGGCAGAGTCACTGCATTTCGTCATTCTGCATCTTTGTTATCTCTGTCAGGCAACATACCAAAATTATTCCAAGCAACCATCATCATTGTGTCATTTGAGTTGACATTTGCTCTCAAGCTACTCAATCAAGTCAAACTTTGAAGCTGGCGTTGAACAACCAGTGTTTGGTTTCATCATTGGAGTTTGGTGGAACATTCCATGACAGTATGCTCTGTGGTTTAGTCCGAAGGTCTGTTACTACGAGTTCCATGCAAGAAACATACTCGACAGCAAAATCAAGACTGAAGCTACAAGAAAAACTCATTGCATAACCGGAAGTTATTCAACGTGTAATTGAAATCAAATTGATTTCAAAGCTACGATTTTATAGAGTCACTGTTTTGAAAGACAGTTGAAAATTTTTGAAAGAACTGTTGATGTGAAGTTTGAAGCAGCGTCACCCTTTCACCTTCCACACATACCTAATAACTCCGGTTAAAGTCATTAAAAATTGTTTGTTTTCTAGGGCAAATTGACATACAGTAACTGCCGCGATTCAGGTAAAATGTGAAATGTATAACAGACGTACGTCTTGACAAAACTCAATATGTCTCTCAATAAACATGTCATTAGATATAGGAACTCAATATTCAATACACAGAAACTCTATAGGGTTGTCAATAGATACAGAAGTTGATCAATGTCAAAATAAACGCAATCCGACAAGAACATCACTTTTCCTTTTCCGTGTTTAACATCTTTTCACTGGAAACATGAATAAAGAGGTTGTCCACCAGTGTTGCCATTTCAGCTGATTTGCTGCTAAATCTTGCTTGATTTTCTTACTGTTATCTGTAAACATTTCAATCTCGACGTTGCTGTTTTTCTAGCAGGATTTAAAAAAAACGTTTTGGAGGTTCAGCAGGTAGCAAATTCCTGATCAAAAATATGTTTCAACAGTTTTTCAAAATGAAACATTTACACTATCTTCATCAAAAATATTTTATCTTCTTTATGACAGCAAATTGGGCAAAGCCAGAGCTATAGGAACAACTACCTGCCTAGTGTCTTCAATCATCTGGAATTTTTATTATGACGCAACCAAGCTGTTTCTTGCAGAAAATTGTGTCATAATACCAGGTAGATTTGTTTTTGTGCCTAGTGAGCACATTAGGTTGAAACCACATTGGTAGAAAATGTTTTTGTCCCATGGCACATATGATTTTTCCAAGTGGTTCAGCAACGCCAGTAAGCGGTAATGCCTATTAAAAACACTCCCTGGAAGACCAAAAAAATATTGCCAAAGATTTTCACNAGTATGGTTACTNGAATTTAGAATTTGGCTCGGTACTTATACGACTGATTGAAGAAAAACCTATTGCAAAATTTGCAATGTTACTGTGCTATCATAGCGAAGTAGTGAACTTTACAGGCATGCTATGGCAGCAAAAAGCAAAAAAGCACTCAGACAAAGGCACAAGACCAAAGAACGTTTTGCGTGCTCCCGAATGTGAATAGCACAAAGTTTTGACTTACAATAACCAGACTTAGAAAGTTGTAGGATGAAGCTATGCTCAGTCTGTTTGTCGCCGAGCATTGTTTCACTGTATAAACATACATGCGACCATTTGAAGGAAATTTTTAAAAACTGTGTGCCATACAAAAAGGAGGTAAACTGCACTTATGCTGCTAAAAATGTCGACGTAAAGAAAATTGCTGGACGAAAAATGTGGTGGCCAAGTTGATCATTTTCTACCCTTCTCCGGTGATAGTGAGTGTTACACGAAAAATTGAAAAATTGATATATAACTTTATATCTTGAATTTAATAACCTCATGAATAGCAAATTTTGGGGAGAATTTCACTACTTTTAGCAGATCATAGCAGAAAATATGTGACATGAGTTTTAGCAGAATCTAACATATTTTGTAACCCATTGGGCAGATTTATGAGGTTATTAAAATCAAACCTGGACTTGTGACAACCATCTGGCAACACTGTTGTCGATATTGAGCATACGAATTTGCCACATGATAGAACAATCCATAACGGTAATATTGGTTTGAAGAGGGGCCACAAGTCCCGGTTTGACCGGATGCTTAAAGGTCGTGCATCGGTGTCCCGGCCATTGACCTCTCTGTCGCGAACGCAACATAAAAGTGTGACATTTTTCATAAAACGTGAAAAAGCAGAGACAATTTCTAATTGCGTTTCAGGAAAGAAACGCTGACCACTTATTTTTGTTCCTCACTTTATTTCTCGCAAAACATACAAAATGTTTGCTGTGTATAGGTGAACACTGCGTGTGCAGTACCTAAGTAATATGACATGCGAACAGGTGTGTAAATAAGTTGGCTGTCTTGAGGTTGATCTTTCACCGCTCCTTTACTTCGACACGACCACGCTATGAACACGATCTGTGTCTGACAAGAACTGCGATATTGCTGTTGGTGCAGTGAAGCATAAGGAACTACTAAACAGAACGACGAGACAAAAAATTAACAGAAAGTAAATACACTTACAGCACTTGTTTCATTTCCAGACGCACTTAAACTGGCATGGCGGTTATTCAGAATTTAACCANGTAACCTACGCTNCGCCAAGTCTACACGTCTTGAATAAACAAAATCATGACCACACGTTTGACGATTGATTAAATACATTCAAAGTAACCACTATTGTTTGTTTCCGAATATAATCTTCAGAAAACTTACTGAAACTCAACTGGTGTGCCTGTGATTGTAATTGCCGTATTCAACAGTTGTCCTCTTATGTAGTCGTATTCACGAGTACGATCCTGAAGGAAAAACATGCATGTTTTACCCTAACTGATTGTTTGGAAACATATGCATGTAGGCAAATTGCGGTCTGCAAAGTATAAAACAATAAAATCAAAACAAAAAACAAAGCAAAGCTTAATTCAATTTTGCAAAAAAACAAACTGTACATATTTCATATTCTGGAAATCTATAGATTTCTGGAGACGTTTTATAGGTAAGTACCACTTTTGGTTCCGGGTGGAGTATCTGTGCAACTTCTGTTCAATTTGTGATTTTCTGTGTCATTTCCATCAATATTGAAAATGGGTTTGGAATTATTTTTCTTGTCCCGCTTCAATGTTTATGAAAATGTATTATTTTCATTGCAGCCATAAACGCTCGATTTCCTCCTTATTACGTTTCAGACTTTCCTTTTGTTGTTTAATATCCTTTGTCAAATTAAATCTCTGAAGAGAGTTTAATCAGAAATGTTTTGAAAAGCAACATTATCAATGTGGTTTCTCGCTAGTACGCCTCAAAAGAGTTGCGTTTACCAAGTTAATGCGAAAAGTGTAACTCATGTTGCAACATGATTAAGTAAATTGATGATCTCTCCCGAAAGATGGACAAAATATTTTGCAAAAGTTTGTTTTGAACAAGAAATAACTTTTATTTGTGCTCTGTATGATGCTGTTGTTGTGAACGGACTAGGAATATATAGCCACCCTTTTGGCAATGACTGATTGGTGCTGGGCTGCTTTGGCGTCAAAGTCGCTTTCGCTTATCTGCATGGTTACTCTTCCGCACACGTCGTTACTTCCAGAACCATGTGTTATCCCATCTTGCTTGGTTATTTTTCAGTGATGCAACTCGTTAGCGTATCATCCAACGAAAACATGTGCGCTTGTGTTGAGATGATGAGCATTTTTTGATTTCAGGACTTTGTGGTTTTCTTACTTTTCTTAACATTACAAAATTTTCCTTTAATTTTCTCTTAGAGCCCATCTCAGAAAGGCCTGAAAAGATTCTTAGCAAGAAAGATAAAACGAACTTTTCTCACTATTTGCAAACAATCTATATGTTTTTGATGAATGTAGCAAACGTAAATGGTAATATTTTGGACAACCGAACAAAAATGAATTTTAAGGGCGGATTTACACGGAAAGCTTCAAATCAAAGAGTGTGTCCAAAACATCGCAAAATGTCTTGACTCATGGGCAGCAAGGGTGTAGGACCAGGCAAGTTTTGGACTACAAATGTTTCTTTTACTAAAATTTCCCAAATTTACCCAAAAACGTTTATATGACAAACTTTCCTCCTACAAATTTTCCGTAGATATTGGTCCATTACATTTTCCTCTACCGTGTTTCGCTTGCACCTCTCCATCCCCAGTTCCTACACCCCAGAAGGCCACCACCACCACCACCAAGTTTTGCGAGGTCTAGCGCGTAATTACGACACACTTTGACGTCCTTTATATTTTGATTACGCTCACTTGTCAGTGTCACTGTAATATCGTCTCCAAACGGCGACACCATAAAACGACCCGTTGTGCATAGTACGTTGAATATGACTGCATTTAATAGTACATGTTATTTACATAAAAACACCTGTGGAGACTAACTGTAAGGCAAGACTTTTTTCGTAACGTCGTGTTGAATAACTTGAAGACCGCGGCGTTGTAGTTATATTATACCAGTAACTTTTTATCAGAGAGGATGGTGCATGAACTCATATTCTCCGAAATAGAAATGCTGTTAACATGTCGTATGAAGGCCTTTCTAAGCGTGTTACCGCAAATGTGTTTAAATAATCTTGTCTTCACTGTGGGCAAAAACTGGTGTTCGTGGATCCACCACCATAACAACAAAATCATACGAATCTCGGCATAGAACCAATTCAAACACTTCTTAGTGAGTCCATTTTATCAACAAAATGTAACAACGTTTTGCTCACCCTCTAGAAAAGTAGGTGATTTACAGGATGTCTGCGAATTGAAACAAAGTGAATTATATAGAACTCTCACGAATTAAATAATACTTTATAACAACAAATAGTAACACCAGTGTGTTGCCTGCATACAACTCTTTGACATTTAATCCTGTAGTGGTGATTCCTTGAATATTACTGGCGTCTACACGATTGTTAAAACGTTCGAGTTTCTTTCCATTACAAGAGGGAAAAATTGCACTGGTTTTCAATTCGAATTTCAGCTGTCAAACATACTGGATGCATGAATCTACTCGACTATACAGCTCTGCTCAAGAGCATGGACATGTGGTAAGAAAAATGCAATATAAAGTGTGAGGTGCAGTTTTCAACAGATTAGGATAATACAGAAGCATAACCATGCTGTACTTTTTGCTACGACGTAACTCAATGAGCACTCTGAAAGTTTCATACAAAAGCACATGATGTTTGGAACGGAATGGAACTTGAAAGAGTTATAGTAAACACTGAATATTGGCATTGTTATTTTTTTTTCATTGTTATTATTAAATAATTGGGCATTTGTAAATCGAGTTTTTAGGAATATGTCAATGCAATGCATTAGATAACTAAAGTTTTTTCAAGTGAATACCGATTCACATCATGATTTCGTCACGCCTTCCGCCTTGCGGGTCATTGGAAGTAATATAATTGATGACATTTTATTTTTTATTGCAATCTATCCATTGACCCTGGTTTTTAATACACGAACAGGCCTGTCTGTACTTCATGTTTGTCACAACCACCAGAAGTCCCTTGCAACCAAATGTCACAGCAACCAAGACGTCAAGTGCAGAAAGAGCTACCGAAAACATTCATTACAATGAATGTGGTAGTCATTGGACACACAGCAAACACGTTGGTATGGCACTACCGAAAGCAAGTAAAATGCCTCGATTCTCACGGCGCAAGTTAGAAAATTAAACATGGTCAACGAAATAAAAAGGGTGATACGCGTGTAAAACAAGCAAAACATACAACGCAGTTCTAAATGCATGCATTCGCCGGTAAACGATTGTTTATTCTTTAATTTTTTTTCTGTCTTACATAGATGTTGTATACCTTCAACAACTCACGCCTTGACCAAATAAAAGGTCCTCTCATGGACCTTTCTTCTCGTTGCCAAACATTGTTTACCAAATTGTTGCGAACCAGAACTTGTGCGTCAAATCGAGGGTTGAAGTGATAAGCAATATTACTGAGATTGCTATTCACCAAAAAGTTTATCGATATCCTGTTAAAATCCAAGTAAACCGAATAAACATAAGTTGATGATAGATGTGAACCATACGTGTGAAACATCTTCTGCAGACAACTGTACATCAAAGTTGTAGATGTTATCTTCGCATTTTGTTAATATGTAACAATTAGTGAAAAGTCTTTCATGCATTCATTTGTTTAAACATGCAATTAGGGTAACGAAAGCAGACAAACATGCATTTTCTCGCATAAATTTACTGCAAATTCATCTTTGCCAAAATTATTAGAATGAATGTTGATTCCACCGGCGTTATTCTATTTAATTACTAATACACTTGATTGTCATGCCAAATCTTTTAAGTCAAATCATTTGTTCAAAGAGCTTCAGGCGAAGAAAAATCAAACCTGTGTTTTAAAATTCAAGCAAGCACAATTACCTCACCAACGTTTTACAACAATTCGGTTTATTTGTGAGAAACTTCCTGTAGTCCGATGTCTTCAAACTTGTACTTTGTCAAATGCTTTTTAGTTTAGAAGGTGTGGATAAGCAGTTGATTATACAATATGATAAATCACGGCTGTTATAAATTGAAACCACTTTTTCTCTGGTATATCGTTTGGCATGACCAATGTTAACAACCTCTTACGTTGTTACTTACAAAGTTCTGGTTTGCTTGTGAAAATATGACATTGTTTAATTACGATTTACTGGCAATTGTTGAATCCATGCTAACAGTGGCAGATCCAGGTGGGGGCAGTTGCCCCAAACCCAAACGGTTGCGGGGTCCGTTAAAATGGCGCCCCATTCTGGTACCTACAAAAGTAGAAACAGTGGCAAAAATACTCTGAACTAAATAATTCCTTACACTTCGTTGAACTTCAGGATTTGCGTGACGGACTTTGACCCATCCTTTTACTGACTAGAATCAAACTTGCCATTGTTTCGTAATAATACTCCTGTTCCCTTATTTTTTCCGCGTGAGATTTGCCCAGCAAAGCAATCACAAAGGCGATCTCTTTCGCTAGCTCATTTATGGTCTTTCCGGTGGGCAGTGCAAAATTGGTCTGTTGTTGTTACAAGTCCATTTTTTAATGGCTTATGGAAGCCTTGAAAGAAAAAGCAAGTGGTGATGATAGGAATGCAATAAATATGGAAAACGTAGAACTGACGCAAGATTTAAGAAGCCTGAAAAGCGGAGAAAACAGTTTAAGGTCTGCTACCAGCGTCTTCCTGAGTCTGCAGTACGTCTGCATCTTAGTTTTGCAACATCAAGGTAGCTTAAATGGATGAGTTTCATGTCGGAACTAATGCCCCTGGTTCAGGGCCGGATTTAACTGATGCGAGGCCCCAGGCTGATCCATTTGTGAGGCCCCCTCTCCCACTGTTACGAGGACAAAATAGAAAAGCGTTAATCAATTTGTGCAAAGTTGTAAATGACGATATTGACGTTGAAAATTTACGGTCAATAAAAAATTCTAAATCATTATTAAAGTGCCCCACGATCACTGTGCTTAAGTTTCTACTTTCGACGCAAAAACCTTCAATGACACGTAACAGTTGATATCGTGCTTGTTGGCCGGCGGGAACAGGATATTTCATTTTTGCAAGCAAACCAACCGAAAAGGGTAAATGTTTGACAATACACATGGCCTACGTTTTTTACAAGTTTCACATCTGTTTTTTCTTATCTGTGCTCAGAAAAATCAAACACACTGCACATATGTGTGGCGGCATGAAGACAATTTGAGGACCGCATTGCGACTTGCCACGGCCATAAAAATCTCGCACACACGAGCAAAACACCTCAAGAAAAACAACCCAAATGGTTGCAACTACTAGGTTCACGATTCGCGTGTTTGTTACTTTTTCAGACTATTAAAAATCGAACGTAACTAAACCGTCGTGCGAAAGGATGTGAGGTTTTGAACCAGAGCTGTAGCCAGAAAGTTTTCAATAGGGGGCTTTAAATTTTTGCAGGTAGACTTCACATACTGAAAATTTGATAAAATCTCTTCTGATATATAGTGTTTCATATTTAAATTTGGAGGGAGTGAGCCCACCACCCATGGCGACGGGACTGGTTTAAACTTCCCGTATGCTTATGCTCTCATTATTGCTATACTTACAAAAAGCTACAATCATCGAATCAAGTAAGGCTGATTAGTGCCCAGTAAACAATTGAAAAGTTTTTTCTTGGTCTTCGTAAAAAATCATCCAGCAATTCATTGAAATTTATTTGCCTGTGTTTATCACTTTAATGCACCGAACTCTTATACTGGGAAACTTCTCCTAGAACATTGCGACCTTTCACTTCGTTTTCAGTTTTTCTGAATCTTGAAACAAACTTTCTCCAGTGCGGTTAGTGATCATCAAGCTAAGAAGTAAGGGTCCGCGTGGTTGGATAAACTAAAAACCAAAACATCATCAGACCCAAACGCAGTTTTGTCATTTTCTTGCTGTTACCCTTTTTTGTCTCTTTGGGAAGAGTTCTGTTGTTGCCAGTTGGCAAAGTGACTTTTGCTTGCTATTCAAGCTCATTAAGATCTTCTCGCACTAGCTTGGCATGGGAGCTGCACAAACTTGCGCAAGTACTCAAAAGCACTCTGATTTCTGAATGACTTTGAAAAAAAATTAAAATGGAAAAAATCACATTTAAAAGTACCAGACGAGCTTTACGTAATAGAAACGCTAACATAACTACAGCAGTGCTCAGAAGAAGCAACTATGTGCTTATTGTAGGATAATGCTGCTATAGTATTACAAATAGCTCTTATCTGCCTCACAACCATAAGCTTCGAGAGGGTGCATTTCAAACACGAACAGCCTCAAGTACTTTCGCCCGATTTAACAATCGGTACGATTCAGTAAACAGAAGAAGCTGCCAACGTGCTTTGAGTATATGGACTCAATCAGGGTTCCCATTGCCGTATTTTTTCACCCAGATCTGTTTTTTTTTTCAAGTGCATCTGACCGGCTAGGTTTAATTATGAAAAATCCCGTTAAATCTGATTTTTTAGATTACGAGTTTGGGAATTAGCTACAGTATATCTAATAGATCTTCCTGTCATTACAGTTCAGTCAGTGGAAAGCATGTTCAGTCAGTGTTGCACCCTCACACCAGCATCAATATCTAATACTAAAGGTTGCTTGCGATCGGGTAGTCAGTNATGCAGTTGCATGGACAACAAAAGTAACATGAATAAGTAACAAACGGTTACGTAAACAATTGAAAGATTTACAGTTGGGTGAACTACGTAAAAGGTCATTGTCCCAGATGCCAATTGAAGGTATTGAATATTGATGAAACAATGTTTTAAGAATGAATGTTTAAACGTTTTGGCTGCCCTGTGCATGCAAAATGAAAAAACGATTTCCATTGCAGGAAAGATATATTGCCAGCTTAGGTATTTTAGATTCCGTTGCAGATCAAGATCTCACCAAAGATCCACGTTCAATAGCAAATGTGGCCCTACATTTTCGCCACCTTGTACCTGAAGAATAGCTGGAGGATATATCGATAGTTTAAGCATGTCCTGGTACAATAAATCTATCCCTGATTTCTGGTATTATCTGCGTAACACCAAAGACGGCTTAGATAACCCGGAGTTCGGAATATTTTATGATTTAATGACCAGATTTATGGTTTTGCCAGTCTACTGCATCACTAGTAAGAACATTTTCACTTGCTAATCATATTCAAACAAATACAGATTTGCTGAAACCGAGACTGTTTAGACAAATTGTTATCAAACAAGCATTGTCAAGAAGCAGCCATCAAAACGGTTATTGGATACCTAAGCCTGAATTACTGAGAAATGTCATTGATAGAATATGTCACCAGCGTTACATAAAATGTCGTGAGCAATTGGATCCAGATGTTACATGTTCAGGCTGCGGACAAACGTTTGGAAGAGGAACTTTAAGTAAAGCAGGATTTCAATCACTGTTTTACCTCAGATATTTTCATTCGTTCTCTTTTTGTAAATTAAAATTTCCATTTTTTTGGAAGAGAAATGTTTTTTTCATCGACAATCTGAGTGCATTAGAAATTACTGAATGGGAGCCCTGGTTACTGGATGCCCCCTTGGACCTTGAGGCCCTAGGCTTAAATCTATATAGCCTATAGGTAAATCCAGCCCTGATTGAACCACATTGCATCGTTTGAAAAGCTCTAGCAACATTTGCACATTAGAAAACAACTTGCCGGTATCTGACAAAAATGCCATAAACGTGCCTAGTTTTTTTCGGTCATACACCGAATTTTTTGGAATTGTGACCTAAAAATGTTGCGAGCACTTCGGCCAACAACATGTACAGTATATAAGCCAAAATATGATGAAGACAAGGACGAAGACGAACATTACAAAAATACCTCTTTTACGTCTTTAGAAAGAATATGAGGTGATGGAATAGATCCTATGGAGGAAGTAGATAAAAGTGCATTTATCATAAATGACAAATCTATGAAATGTATTTTTATTTTCAGTGTGTGAAAGTATGAAATTGAATTTAACTATGTTGTATAAGCTGTATGTTAACGGCGAAAAGCTTAACCAAATTATAGAACAAGCAAAAACGCCGGATAAAAGTGAAAACGTGATACACGAGATGACGTTATAGTTGAAAGAATTGTTATTAGAAGTGCAAAAATATATGGACATATGAAAATACGCGCAAACGATAACAGTGATAATCGCATGCACAAGATATGAAAGTAAAGTCTACATTAACGAATGGCGTATGGAATATTTCATGTTTGTATTTACAGAGTAATGGATTTTGTTCATCACTTGAAAGATTGGTATGCAAGATGTGCAAATGTGCGAGCTGTAATGAAAGACTAAAACATGGAGAAAGAGATAAAATGAGATAAGCCAATGACGGAACAAGGGGTTAACGAGATGGCCAAAGCAGGTCTTGGCGTACTGTCAAAAAGAATTATACAATTAGGACTACCGTACAGCACTCACGGAATCACTTACTATCACTTGCCGGATTTATCTTGCATACTGGCTTCAATGGTTCTTAAGATGAAAACCTACCAAAAATGCACAGGAATCCTTGCCCACGGTTGGAGGGACATTGCCGAGAGCTTTGTACCGCTGACAATGGTTCTTAATCGAGGAAAGCCTGAAGAAACCTTCCGAGGTTGTACGGTTATTGTCTTCTGTGACCGATGTCACACGTTGTCTCAAGTGAGCGATCTCACAAGCACGAGGATGTTTTTCTCAGAGTGCTCAAAGAAACCTCCTTCTCTGGTTAATGCCGTGCAAATGCTTGGGGTTCCTTTGAAGTCTAAAGAGGCACTGCTGTTTATCTCTGAGTGAACGCATAAGACCTTAAAATCATGCTGAGGCATGAAAGTAAACCCAGCAATGAAACCATTGTGACCGATGTCACAATGAACGAGAAAAAAATTGTGAAAAGACAAATTAAAAGTTGTCAAAAGTGACATGCAGTCGCTAAAGAAAAACAAACCTTGATCAAGTCTGTAACGAAAGTTGTGACTGAGATCCGATGATCTTAAAACAGAGTGTTGTCTCACTGATCCGATGGACAGTAAAAGAACGTTTGTCTCAATGTGAACCGCGGTTGATACAAGCATGTTGTCTACATGGCGATTGGGCCAGAACAACAGCTTGCGCAATTCCTTGGCGCAGTACGCCAGACCTAAAACTCTTTCCCGCAAAAGCAAGCGAGCAGCAGCATGACCAAAACAGCTGATCGATGCTACGAAAAAGGGAAGCAAATTGCAAGAAAATACGCTAGGCTGTTTTGAAACAAGTCATTTACGAGTTAGCTGTTGGAGGGAAAAGTCATTTTTCTGAAATACAACGTCTTTATTGTGGATTTATGATGAATTGCGAAGTAAGTACTTTTACATTTGTGTGTGTCAAGTTTGTTGTTAGTTGAGTATATTCGTTCAGTAAAGCGAGATTGTGGTTATAATTTAATGTGAGATGCCATTGGCTGGTTAAAACTAAGTCAATGTTTGTCGAGCATTGTGTGAAAGTTTTCTTTTGTCTCTCAAGAAAAGGAGAAACCAGCACTGGCTGCGTGAGAGTGAAAATACAGTTCAACCCTTGTGGGGGTAGAAATAACCGACGTAACATATAACTGCGAGGCTTAAAAGGTTAAACCACTTTTTACAAACGTAAATCACATAAACTTGAGCAGAAAAGCGGAAAAACAATGCAAATTCTTACTTTTTCACTGGTACCTGTGGTGTTGGCTGAGATTCAAGGATTTAAATTTGTTATAGGCTTATTCCCACCTGTTTTTTCTGGCCTGGATAGAAGCAGATCCATCGCCAGATTAACAGCATTGAGAGTGGCTTTAAGTTTGTTTGAGGGATTCATAGTAGTATACAAAAATGGGAAATTGACTTTATCAGGGAGGATAGAGCTGGAGTTTGGAGGTATTCACTGTGAATTTGAGGGTTTTATCCCACCTGCCCCTATAAGCTTTGAATAGTGGTACACCTTTTCTTCATAATCTGGACTAGTGAGAAGGATGTTTTTTCTTCACATCAGTAGTCAAATGCCCTATTATGAGAAACAGTATTAAACACTTGATCGAAATTCTCCTTATATTAGTGGCGTTAATGTTTTTAGGGCAATATGCTTTCAAGAGCAGTGTAAACATATCACGGGATTATTAGATCGTTATTTCACGATAGACAGCAGAGTTACCGAACTTGGGAATAATGTCATAACAAATGCCTTTCATTTATTTTTTATTTGTGAATTGTCGCTTCAGCAATAAATATGCTTTCCATGTGCATGTATCTGTACAACTTTTATTTGTAAATGTGATCGGCATTTCGCTATTTATTCGGCTCCTAGCTTGGCAATTAAGTTGTCACTTCGTAGTGTACGGAGAACCACTCTACTTCTAAGCAGTTAAGAATACGTTTTATACATTGTGTTTTCTGATATGTAAAATATCCAAAACAGGGTCAAACGCTAGCACGCAGCATGTATTCGGGTAGTGGGCCTCAACTCCCAGGCCACGAAACGGTAACGGACCGCGAAAGTACAAAATGTATACTGGTGATATCACCACTCGCTGCTTTATGGGCATGTGATTGGTTGAATCTTCCCGTGGAAACATTGTTGCAAAAGGACTCCCAGGCAGCGGTGAAATTGTCAAGGGTAGGCCGGTCCGCCCTTACAAAAGCGTTGGGGACCAGTGATATCTTACACTCATTGTACTGTAGATAAAAAAGATGGTATGGGACACCCACAGCGTTCTCAACTATGTGTAAGTTGTGAAAAACGGTACCTATATTTTTGGACAAAGTCAAACTTTTTGTGAATAAATGATACAAGGCGATTTTAAACTGTGGTGTATCCCTGAAAGATCGCACAGTTCGACCACCAAAAGTAGCCATTTTCGTCGCCTATAAAAGGCAACAACTTTTGTGTGACACGCAACGACAATCACAGAGAAGCTGAGGTATTTAAACAAGTGAAGACTTTTTGGATTCCTTTATTTGACTGCCCCCTCTCCAACGCCTGGTCTGGATCCGCCACTGCATGTTAACATCAAACAACGGGAAACAAGCCCATGCTGGGTAGCTCTTACGGGATCAAAAGTGGTTACGCAATCTCGACCCTCAGTTACACGTACTTGTAGCCTGGTCATCTTCGTTACATTGAAAAATGAATGTATGAAAACGAGTAACTCACCACTGCGCTATAGGGTAACCGCTTACTGTAACGCCTGTGTTTAAAAGTGGTTCAGTTCTGTAGACCGCTTCTAAAGGATACAACTAAAAACAAATCAGTTTAATGAAATAGGGCATTGCGATCAAAAGTATTATGAATTTCACGAAAATGGCATAGAAACAAATTTTTTCAAATATGCACAATGTGAATATCATCCAAATCAAGAAGCAAAGAAGGATTATGCAAGTTTGATAAAAAAAATCAAGTGAATTTTTACGTTTCAAGCCAGATGCAGAAAGTTTCTGATGCAAAAGAATCATTCAAAAGCGTGACGCGACAATTCATGGAACGACAATTTATGAAGTGACAGTTCATCGAACGACAGTTCATCAAAGGACAGTTCATCGAACGACAGTTCATCGAACGACAGTTCATCGAACGACAGTTCATCGAACGACAGTTCATCGAACGACAGTTTGTCGAACTGACAGGTTATCGAACCGACAGTCTATCGAACGACAGTTTATCAAACGACAGTTTATCGAAAAAAAGTTATTGAACGACAGTTTATCGAACCGACAGTTTTCGACTTTGATCAAACCAAGTACGGGAGATTTAAATGCAAACATACAATGGAACGATTTATATTAATCGAATGAATTTTACCATCAGAATACGCAGGCTTTTCAAATGCACATTTCAACCACATCCATGAGCAACGGAAGGGATGGGGGGCAGTAATAGGGTTGTGAACAATGGAAACTTACAAAAAACAATAATTCGTTTCCAATTATGCTTGTTATTCTGAAAAATTTGAACACCCCTGCCATGCACTAAAATCTAGTGCTGCAAAAGAGTAACTTCTTAGCGATTGTTACGCTGTAAATATCGCTTAACCGATTCCAAATTGTTAACCTTGTAAAATTTAAAGTATGTGCTCATGTCTATACAGGGGCGGATCCAGCCATTAAGGTCAGAGGGGCGATTTCAGTAATATTCGGTAGTCTAGTCTCATTACGGGTTCACTACTGCAAGAGAGATTAAGTATACTTCATAGCGCTGCTCTGACAATACAACGGACGGCAAAATAGCCTTATGTCGCGAATGCTGTTTTCCGAATCGTATAAAATCATGGTGAAGAAAGTTACTTTCGTATAGGTTTGAGGCCGGGCGGTCACCCCAATCATCCCCTGGATCCGCCCTGTGTCTGCAATACCTAACCTGCAGTATATAAAAAGTTGATTTTTATTTAATTACTGATTTGCTAACAGCGGCTGGTTGCAGGCCGCAGCCTGAAGTGTTTTAAGCCGCTGTTCGAAAGCCGATGTCAAGCGAAATTTTGACTTGCGAAATCGCTGACTTCAGGCCATCTCATGCATTTCGCAAGTGCTGCCTGTTCACTGAGATATCAAATATGCTGAGAACTGATTATTAGGGTTTAGCATAAGGGTTAGGATATAGGCTTATAAAAAGAAAACTAATTGACGTCTAAGACTAAGTCAAGTATTTTCAGAAATTTCGCTTGGCCTGGCACACGAAATCCCTGACTAGTTCAGAAATTTCTATTGATACCGGGAACACCACGAGGTCGTGAATACACGTCACAATCTAACTATTTCATCACGGTAGGCTTCGTTCAACACAGTTTCATACCCTAGCAATAAAGAGAACAAATCTTTGGGGTTATAAGTAGGAAACTAATATCAAAGTAAAGTTTAATGCGGACTGGTGTGTGGATAAAACATATTTATTTGTAGTAAGTATCATGAAAGAGGAAAGTAGATTTTGAGACCTCCTGCTTCACGTTCGCGATCCGCATATTAGGAACTTCTTTGTGAGTTTCGCGCATAGAGTGTGNCTTCTGAACTTCAGATCACGCAGCACTACAGTCCGCTTACAAGTTTTAGATCCCCGTGAACTCACCTGAAACTGATTTGCCTGTAGGGGTTGGGAACTAACTAGGCTAGATTGGAACTGCGTGGTGGATATTCACTCACAGAAATTGAAAATCCGACATCAGCATAATCACCAGCACTCCCAAACATTTAACTACGAGAGCGATGTCAAGCAACAACAGCTACAGGGCCTCAATTAGCTTATATTTTCGGGAATTCAAAATGCTTGCAACCTGTTGTTTCACCTAACAAATAAAAGAGTTTTTTGGTGCTTTCAAAGCGCCTTTGAAAACTTCTGGGGACGCTAATTGCCCGGTTGCCAGCCCCTGGTTGCGGGCCTGAACAGCTACGAGTATTTCACAG